>Ga0255044_10000011_pt1 | contig 32646 bp, 19 predicted proteins | sample BC1_12_21_MG_FD_183651 | JGI IMG/M metagenome (GOLD analysis project Ga0255044, IMG submission 183651) | Seawater microbial communities from Strait of Georgia, British Columbia, Canada - BC1_12_21 | ecosystem: Environmental > Aquatic > Marine > Strait | place: Canada: British Columbia... | reverse complement strand
GATGTTGTCACCCGTAAAACCGTAGTCACAACAGCTCACACACTGAACTGTTGCTGAATCAGAATAGTTTATAGCGTTCATATCCATACAACCCGTTATTATAAAATCACCAGGTGTTGTTACATTAGTATTGTTTTCATCGTAGTTACTTGTTTCCCCACTACTTATAGGGTTTGTACCAAAATCACCATAACCATCATTATCTGTGTTCCAAAAACTACCCAAATCTACCACTTCTCGCGGTGGTTTAACATCAGTATAAACCCCCAAATCTTTTATACTTTGTTTAATTAGTATTGGTAAAAATAAATCTTCCTGATTAATATAGGCGATAGTGTCTTCAATACCATCATTATCCGTATCAATAGTTGTTAAAATTCTTTTAACCTTAATATTTCTTTCATATTTTTCCACTATAATATAACTCTTTCTGTTAATGTTATTGTGTTAGTGGTGTTGCCACCAATAAGGGGTTGTGGTATTACAGCGAAATTATGGTTACCATTATTATTATTAGGGTTGTATACCGTAATTGGGCTAGTCCAGTAATCACTATTAGCACTATATTGTGTTATGTTTATTGGTGACGTAAAACCGTTTGGTAGGTTATAAAAATCATATACTTTACCATTTAATGCACTGAAAAATCTACCAATAATATATAAATTTAGGTCATCGTTTGTTTCATTAAATAACGTATAATTTCTATCCCAAAAAATCCTTTTTAGGTTGAAGTTTGGTGATTTTGTGTCTGTAACGTCTAATTCCTCGAATAACATTAAATTTCTATTTTCTGGACTATTTTTATCGTAAAAATATAATCTAAAATAACTTTTTAAGAATGAATTTTTCCTAAGACCACCACTGCTGGAAGTGTTAAATCCTGCCGCTTCGTAATCTGCTAAATAAGTGTTTGTGCTCCTATCTAAAAACCTAAAATTTATATTAATACCTAAGCTGTCAAATGTTTTATAGGCTATTTGTTCATCATCAATAAATGGGTTTATAGTGTTGTTAACCTCTATATCGACTAATTTGTCAATAGTTTCACTCAATCCTAATTGTGTAAAACTTGTTGATGGTGACATACTTATGTTTATATCCTTACCTTTTACTTTATTTATACTATACTTTTCCATTAACAAACATCTTGTATTTCACCCACTCTTACGAATTCTTGGTCTATAATTTTTTCTGTAAGTGGGTTTTGTCTTCTTATAAAAAAACTGTAATTACCATAAAAATAGTGTTTACCATTTATAAATGGGTAGTCTACACCAACACCTGAATTAGGTTCTATAAAACCAATATATAGTAAATCTCTCCAAGCTATACCGCCATTTGGGTATGTTTCTGCGTAATTTGGTATCCCTTCTGTTGGTTCATTTATACTACTAGTTTCTATTATATCAGAAAAATTCATTATCTCTAACTTACTGAATGGGTTTAAGAAATACCCCTCCCCATTTGGGTCGTCAGCTAAACCAAATCTATGTACTATTTTTGATATCACCTTCTCTTTAATTTCTAAACTATTATATTCAGCATAATCTCCAATGTAATCATATAAGTCATTAGGTTTTTCTATGGTACCCACACCATTAATAACGTATTTGGATATTGTTTCTAGCCCATTAATTGTTGTTATTTCGTAACTATTAAAGTCCCATCCAGCAACAACGTTAGACCATTTGTATGTGTTTTGGCCTGACCTTTTTATAAAACCTAAGTATAGTTCTGTTAGTGGTTTGTTGTTGTGGTCTAATAATTTACCAACATCTATATCCTTATTAAAATGATACAACCAAGTATCATTAGCTATACCTAACTCATTTACAATTGTTTTTGGGTATATACTAGTACTAAAAGCACATTTATATGAATCATATTCGTTTGTTGTTAAAACTTTATAACGTCTAACATAATATTCTGAAGGAGTACCATTTAATGTTCTAAATCTGGGTTTATTTGATGTGTATGATTGTGTTTGCCCCTTTGTTGTAAATAAAATATATTTTATAATGAAGGTGTTTGGGTCTAAAACTGAGTATACTTTAAATATACCATTTAAAATGCCTACACCCCTTAAATCTATATATGGTGGTATAAATTCTTGTGGTGGTGTGTATGATGGGTCTTCAGACCCTAGTGGTAATGATGCTGAAAATGGTACATCTAAATTGTGTGGTGTTTGTGTGGTTATTTTAAGGTATATATCATTACCACTAGAAAAAGTACCGGTAGTCCCACCATATTGGTCTGTTGCGGTAACCATGTTAATGTCTATTGTATTAGAAAAATTAATATCTTCTTGTGTTGTGTTAACGATTCTACGAAAATTACTTGGTTCTGTATAAGTGAATTCATATGGTGTGTCTAACACAAATTCTTTGTCCATATTTTTACCATCAATACCTAGACTTAATACCTTGTATATCCCATAATATGGGTTTGCAGGTATTTCCCTATTATATAGATAAACATAATCATCTACTGAAAGATTGTGTTTTTGTACACACTTAACACCTAATTTTTCTTCTTCACCTTCTGGTGTTGCTGGTAAAAAAGTTTTTATTTGTGGCCCCATATTAGCTGGTGACGATATGTTTGTACCAACTTGACTAATATATTCCATATTAAAATCAATATCTTTTTCGTGTGGGTATAATATCTGTAATAACCAGTTATTTGGTGTTACCTTTGGGTTACCGTCAGGTAGTGGGTCCCAATCCTCACTTAGTGTGCCCGTTTTTACCGTGATTATACCATCATCCGCTATGATTCGTTCTGTTGGGTCTAGTTCATTCGCCGTATATATGTTTATTTTACCAGAAAAACGATAATCTCTAACTTCCACTCTTTCTTTTTCAAAAACATCAGCTTGGTTAACCACATTAACTAAATCATACTCTATTAATGGTTTAGTTGTGTTGTCTAAGCCAATAGTCAGGAAGGTATCAGTTTCTAAAGCGGACTTACTAGTTAATTGCTTTGGTACTTTTAATATTTGGCTCATTTTTATTCTTTAACTCTAACTTTTATATCTGTTTGTGGGAATCTTATTTGAAACATCGAGTCGTATTCAGCGAATAATGTAAAATCTTCTGTTAAATTTATCTGTAACGTTTCTAAATCTGACATTTCTTGTGTTGTAACATTACTAGAATACGGTGTACCAGTCCTATTGAATACTTTGAAATCTATAACATTTAAAACCCCACCTACATTATTTATATTTTCGATTAATTGTGATAAATAAATATTATCACCCATGTCCCAATCCTGTACTTTAAAATATTTTTGTACAGAATCAATAACCCCAGCAATAACTTCACCTCTTGAAAATGCTTTATCTATAAAAATGTCTATATCAAAAGCCAAGTCAAATATTTTACCGTCCCTAGTTAAAACATAGTCATTAATCATTCTATAATCGGCTAACCAAGAGGCTATATTTTCTTTAAGTGTATTTGTAGACGAATTACTTAATTTTCCTTGACTGTCTAACCCTATAATCGCAATATCTATTTTATTTTGTCTTTCAGATACGTTATTTCTAAACGGTATACCAAACGTACCAGGCATTTTATCTATTAATACAACATAATCTTTTAATGTTACTGCTCTATTTTGTGAAGAAAAGTTATATCTAACCATCTTTTTTATTTGTTCAGTACTGGGAGCGTCAGCACCACCAAAAGCTGGGACTGGGTTATTTACTTTCAATGAGCCCTGAACCCTTTGATTTGTTTGAGCGTTTGGCCCATTTACCTCCATAATGTAAGCTCCTCTAGCTGTTAATGTGTTAGCCCCAACATTGGCGTTTGCTCCACCACCAGTTCTATATCTAATATACATGGTTTTACCAACAGTTGGTATTTCACCCATAGCTGTGGTATTTATAAAATCACCAATTCTTAATGTAAAATTGTTGTTTGCGTAAGTATTTAATTGTTCTTGGTCAGCATTACCCGAACCAAACGTCATTTTACAAAACCCCTTATCTGTATATTCTTTAATAAATCTTCTATTCGTATTAACCCATTTACCTGGTGTTATCGTTGTATTATCTGTTTGTCTTGTTTTGTCTTGTATAAAAATTTTATCTTCCATTAAAGAATCCATTTCATACCAACTTAATTCTGGGTCCGAAAATTGTGATAGTGTTGGGTTTCCTTGTAAATTAGCTCCTTCAAGAGTAATTACTTGTTCTATAGATATTACGTTTGTGTTTGGTAGTACTAACTCTAAAAATGGTTTGGCATCTATTTCTGTTATGGTCTTACTAAAAACATTTGTAACACCGGCCACTACAAATTCTCTTTTAACTAATGTATACCCAACTAAAGTTCCGTTTTGATTTAAATTTGGTAGTACTAATCTATTTGGTATTCCACCAATACTTAATGGTTCACTGAAATCAATATCATCAAGTGTTTCAAAACTCTGACCACCACCTAAAACTTGAGCCCCATACTTTAATGTTGGTGCGTATCTTATGTCAAAGGTGTCACCATTGACTGGAACATTTACAGAAAAATCTACTATAGATACCGATGGTCTTTTACCTGGAACATTTAAACCTAAAGTTCTAGCTATATTTAATATTGATTTTCTTTCTTGTGCAAAATCTAATTGTGTTTCTTGGAACATCCTATCGGTATTGAATGATAACATGTCTGATACTGCCGCGTTTAATTCTATTAACATAGTACCAATAGATGCATCATTAAAGTCTTGGAATGTTTCTGGGTAATATTTTTTAATAAAATTAAATAACTCTGTCCTTACGTCAGAAAAGTTTCTAGCGAAGTAATTAATTTTTTTGTTTGTTGTTGCCATTTTATAATTCTATTTCTATAAAATCAGTACCAGCGAAAGAGGCCGAAGTAACTTTATAGTCTAGTCTAACTATTGCTGCCTTTTCGTTTCTTTCTGATTTAGATACTGTTATTTCTAATATTGTTAGGTTTGGTATGAATTCTTTTATTGCTGCCTCTATTTCTGATTGTATAGATTTGTGTACTATACCGTCATTTTGTTCAAAAATATATTGTCTTAAGTTAACACCAAAAGATGGTAAATAAAGTCTTTGCCTTTTTTGTGTTAATAAAAGATGTAGTAAATCGGCTTTAATCGCTCTTTTACTAGTTTTTTCCATCTTTAGAAATTTACCTTTAGGGTCTTCTTCAAATGGAAACGATATATTTATGTATTTTTCTGCCATTTCTTTTTATTAATAAATATTCAACTATATAATTTATACTAAAAATATGAAATGTAAATTTTGGCATAAAAAAAGCCTCAGTATTGAGGCTCTTTTTTTATTTAAACGTTTTATTAGTTTATTTCTTCTTTTTCTGCGATAGTAGATAAGTCTACGTCAATCTCACATTGCCCACCACCACAAGCAATTTCACCACTTAAGTCTGTATTATCTTCTGTTTCTATGATTTTACTTAAATCAACGTCTAATAATGACTTCATCATTTCAAAATATTTTTCTTCTGTAATATCTTCAAATGGGGCCTGTACATATGTTCCACCATCATAAGGTAATACCGATAAACCATTATAAAATTTACGATTCTCCCACATCCACTCACCAGCTAAATCCCAATCATTTTCTTTTAATGAAATTGTTGCTGAGACATTATGTGTGTTGGAACCTTTTCTATGACCTGGACTTATCCATTCTTGTGACACTTTTTTCACCCTTTCTAATAATTCAAATGGTGACTCTGTTCTCATAATAGCACCCTCTGGTGATTTTTGTGGTATTTCAATAACAGCCGTGTCATGTGGTCTGTAGTATTCATCTTGAATTAATTCTGGATGGAATTCAGATAAATATCCATATATTGATTCGTTTTTACCAACTCTGATTCTTCTAATGTAGTAATCATTATGCCAAGCGTGAATACCTGATGAAGTACCTAATGTTAATGAAGTTGTTCCAGCCGGTTTAACCGTAGTACATCTAGCTGCTGGGTTAATTCCTATTAATTTAGCTACCCTAGTGTTTTCTTTTTTAACCAAACTAGCCGATTTTGTCATATCATAACCTAAAACTGTACCACTACCAATACCTGTCATTGATACGCCTATTAAAGCATCTTTTTCTGTGGTTTCTCTCCACTCTTCTCTTAGGTAATGAAAATCTGTGTAACCTGCTTGTAGTGTACCAATAAACGCTGCCCCTTTGACTCTTTCATTTAAATCTTCCTGACTTTCAATATCTGAAGCATTTACCTCACATAAGTTACAGAACTGAAATGGTCTTAGTGCTATTTCACAACATGGATTTGTACCCCAATCTTTATCATTTGAAAAGTAAATACCTGGTTCTCCAGCCCCCGATAATTCAACACGTTTCCAAACATCTAAAAAGAACTCTTTTGTTACTTTGTGTCTCATTAGTACCGCTGAATTATTAGCTCTACCTCTTTGTGGGTTAAGTTCCCACCAATTTCCTGCCTTACAAGAAATCATTTCATCATCGTCAGCTGAAAATAATGATATTAAAGCTGCTCTACGTATACCACCAGCTAACACAGCGTCAGCTATATAACAAACAATATCGTGTGTTTCGATTGTTGATAGGTTGTCACCATCTTCTTTTTGACTTAATATACCTTCTATTTTAAGTAAACACTCTTTAAGTGGTTGTGGTCCTGGCGCTTTACCACCAGACGTAACTAACATAGCCCCTTTTGGTCTGATGTCCGAAAAATCAAATTCGATACGTGAACTTCGACCATTAAGATAAGATTTCATCAATACTTTAATTGCGTCAGCCCAACCTTCTATTGAGTCACCAATTAAAAATCTTTTTTTCCTTTTTGTGTATGGTTTGTTGATTGGTGGTAGTGAAGCTACATGATGTTTTTGTACTGAATAACCAACACCAGTCCCACCTAATAAAAGGAACATACATTCACTAAAAGCTTCTACACTATCAATAGGCATGTACGCACAATTATAAACTCTGTTTGGCGATATCTCCACTGGTTTACCCCCAAATTGCATGGACCTCATAGATGGTAATATTTTTTTATTATACACCAATTGATAAACTTTATTTATTTCGTCTTTAAGCTTTGGGTATCTTTTGATGTGCATATTTTTATTACGTGTTACCAATTCTTCCCAAGTTTCTCTTCTCTCCAATTCTGGCATATACTTAGCGTACTTCATATATACAGTTATGTCTGATAGAATTTTATTAGATAATTCCATTTTTATTTATTTTTTTAATTGTTATTAATTATTATTGTTTTATTCGGTACTTTTTTGTTCTCTTCTTAATTTCGCCATTTTTAACCTTTCTTTAGCGTTCTCCTCTTTTCTAACTTCAACCTTTTTTTCGTAACCTAAAAAGGTGTCTGAAGTTTCTGTGTCAATAAACACTTTACCATTATCAAATGTACAATCTTCAAAAATAACACCGTCTTTTCCGAATCTAGATTTTAAAACCGCTATTGTCGCCCTATTACCTTCCTTTTGGGATAAAGACCTAGCGATAGACATGATAAAATGTCCTATTTGGGCTTTTTTGATTGACCCCCCCATTTGGTCACCAGTAACGACATCCGAAGAAACTGAACTTCTATTACCTTGTACAGCGGTCCAACCCACCATATTGTACTCAACTAACATAGATTCAAAACCCCTCATTACATTGCCTTCACCTGACCATTCATCATTATATCTTCTTGCTGATTCCACACAATCGATATAATCTAAAACAATCATATCAGGTTTAAATCCTGTTGATATTAAATGTCTGATGTATGATTTAATATGGTTTACTGTAATCCCTTCAGAAGTAAACTTTCTAATTATCAAATCGTTTTCTCTACCATCAGTTTTTTCTTTAATAACATTTATTACGGACTCTTTATCGTCAGATAATTGATTTAACTCAATACCACTCCAACAAGACGCATGCTTTCTTTTAATTACATCAGGTATATCTTCAAAAACAATTTGTAAAACATTGTAACCAGCGTTATATGCTGTGTTTGCCATTTTAGTTAGTATTGTTGTCTTACCAACCCCATATGGCGCTAAAACCACACCTAACTCTCCTCTAGATAAGCCTCCATCGGTTAAATTATCTATACCATTTATCCCCGTAGGGATTGGATGCCTAAAATCCTCTTCTAAAACTGTATCCCAGCCATCAGTGATTGATGTTCCATCATCTTTTTCTGCTCCAACAGATAAAGCTTCTTTCATTATGTCAGCACACTCTTCATATCTACCAAATTCACCGTTATCAATGATTTTTGATATCTTGTCGTTTGCCTTTTTTAACTCTTGTTGTCTACAAAAATTTAATGATTCTTTTTGTACGTATTCCCAATCATCTACTTCTAGATTTTTGATTTCTTTAGTTATTTCAAATACGTAATCTTGTGTTATTTTATCTTTTATCTCTACCTTTAAAACCGTTTCAAGTGTATCCCATTTTGGTATTTTCTCGAAAGTTTCAAAATAATCTTTTATTGTAGCTATGATAAGTCTAAAATACTCGTTATCAAAATACTTCGCGTGAACTATATCGATAACTCTATCAGCAAATTTTTTATTTGCTGGGTGTAATATTTGATTTATAAATTCTGTTTGAAACCTGTACCCTAAGTACCCTAAAGTTGTAACTTTCTTACTCATATAAACTAAGTTTTGATTTATTAATAAATAACTATTTATAGTGAGATTCCGCAGTATTCCACATCAAAATTTTGTAAATAAAATGTTTCTTGTATTTCCTTAATTATAGAGGGGATTATTCTTCTAACATCAACAGAGTATCTAACTCTTTGTGGATAAACATTACCAGTAAATCTTTTTTTGATTCTGTGTAACTTATCATATCCCTTATCATTTGTTGTGACTTTTATTTCGAAATCAAAAACATCTTCATCATCATATATATTCTCAACTAAAATATCTTCTTGCAATTGTTTTCTAAATGGGTTATAACTTTTATATAGATAATCATATGTTTTATTCTTTAAGTCATCTTGGATTAACTCAACACACCCATCTACACACTCAGCTAATTCAATTGAGTTTAACACTTTAGGGTTAAAATTCTTAACCGAAAAATATCTCTGACAAATAATATTGTCATTTATGTATAATACAAACTCAAACTTCTTTTCAAATTTTCTATCAAATTTTTTCATCTTTTTTGTTTTTTATAATTTATTTTTTCTTTTTTAGCTAACTTAATAAATGGTTCCATAAAATTTAAGTAACCATTTTCCCCACCTGGTAAAGCGTACATAACACCATCTTCAATCATCATCTTGAGTACGTTTTTAGTGTCTCTCCCACTTGGGTCTATGGGTAAGTTTATTAAATTATTTACATTATCTGTAGCCTCTTCTGTTAATAAAGGATTATTTAAATCAATTATTTTTTTATTAATTTCATAAAGTGGTCCCCTATGTGTTCCCCTTGTTTTACCCTCAATGATATTGTCAATAACTTTAAGTGGTGTTTTCCTTTCTTCTTTTATTTTCTTACTTTCTTCTATTATCTCTTCTAGGGTTACTTCCCTTTCTTTTAATTGTGGAAAATGTTTCAACAGTGTGTTTTCAGTTACACCGTCAACACCTTTGATGTAATCACTCTTACACCCCTCAATAATCTTTATAAGTCCAGTGTTTGTATAATGGTGTTCAAAGAACCATTGGTAGTTACCTATCCCTACTTCCATTTTTTTATCCGCTAAAAAAATTGTAACTTCATTATTTATCATCTGACATAAATCACGGTCATTAGTATAAACCATAACATCCTCGTTACTTTTTTTATTTAAACAATAAAAAGCAATTAAATCGTCAGATTCAACATCTGGGTGTTCATACTGTCTAATAGATAAATCTTCAGCATATTCCTTAACCCTTAGTTTTTGTAATTCATATTCCTTATCGAAAAACCTAGGTCTATTTCCTTTGTATTCAGGGTAGTAGTCTAATCTAAGGGTTCCACCCCTTTCCCCATCCCAAGTGATAACTACTTTATCTATCTTATGTTCTATAATAATTTTTCTTAGTGTACCATAAAAGGCGGATATACCACCTATATGTTTACCTTTATGGAAAACATGTTTAGCACCACTGTAAGAACGTTTCATTAAAACGTTCCCATCAACGATAAGGGTTTTTGTTTTTTTAGGTTTTCCTCTAGGTGTTCGTAGGCCCATGTTGGCTAAAATTAAAAGGTCCAACAATCTGTTCTCTTGCAATATCTTCTTCAGTGGGTTCCAAAACACCCATATCAAGTAATAAATTTATTGCTTCTTGGGGTATTACATCCCCTGATATATATCTTTCTATAGATGATTGAATTATATAAAAAGATGCTAACTGGGTTCTTTCGTTATCAATTAACGCCTCTCTATTTAATTCTAATAATCTATTATAATTTACTTTCATTACTTTTTTTATTCTATAAACCTAAAGGTTCTTTTGTTTCGTTAAGATTGAAAGTGTCACCACCCATAACACTTTTCCAATACTCAGCGTACTCTTCTTTGTATTTATTGATTGATTCTTTCGTGTCCTCAATATATCCATGAGGTGTTGCAATAATCTTACCATCTTTATACCCCAAACCATTAACATGATTCTTAAGAATGGATATTTTTGTCTTCGTTGCGAAGGCTACTTTTCTACCATCCTTAGTTGCGTCTAGTTGTGATATTCCAGAGTTCTTTTGGTTACCAAATAAAAACACTAATGCTGAGTTTAACCAAATAGCTTCACCCCCCTTAGCTTTAATCTTAGGTTGGCCGAAAGGGTTGTCGGGTAATTCTACCCATGGTTGGTTGACGATGACTAATGTATTGTCATAAGGATAGTCTTCTCTTTTTGAGTTTGTAATCCTAGATGTTAACCCCATCCCAATTTTATCTGCTAACACTCTCGCGTTGTGCATTGACCCACCTTTACCATCAAAGGTCATCTGACAAGGTATTGAACCTACGGAGTCCCATAAGAACAAATAACCTTTTAAAGGTTTACCATCAGGTCCGTCAGGCATCCCATCTTTCTCTTGAATATCTAACAATTGATTGGCGAAATCCGTTACTTGTTCAATGGTTTGGAAGTCGTCATTAAATAGGAATAACCCATCTATAACTTCTTCACCCTCTTCATCTGTTATGGTTGCCGAATGTAACCCTAATTTTTCACAATACTCCCAAGACCATTTTCTTTCAGTAATTAAAAATACAGGTAAATACCCTAGTTTTTGTGCTGATACAGCTGATTTAATAAGAGCTGTGGTCTTAGATGAATTAGTGTGTCCTAGAAACATGTTAATGTTATGCATAACTGGTCCTGGTAACCCACTCGCTTTATGGAAAGCTTCACCAACATCGAAGAACGATGTTGGCTTATACTTTGTTTTACTACTATGTGTTTTCTTTAATGAATTTAAAGAGAAACTTTTCTTTTTAATTGCCGTTTTTTTACTAGCCATTTATTTATTTATTAAAAAGGTTCTTCATCAGAATTTTCTGAAGAGTTATCTTGTTTTTCACTAACCTTTGTTTCTGGTTGTTTAAAAGATGTTTCAGAATCACCATCGTCACCTTTAGCGATAAACTTGTTTAAATTCTTATCCCAAGCCGGTGTTTCACCATCCGCGATTAATTGTACATACTCTAATGGTTGAGCTTTGTAGATATCTTTCCATGAAGTTTCTTCAGTCATCCACTCTTTAGCTTTTGTACCTTTAGGGTCTGTTAACACACCTGGGTCTTCAGATAAAATAGATGTAACTTTAGTATACCCCTTATTATCTCTGCCCATAATTATATTAATATCTCTACCTTCTCTTGGGTCTGTTATGTCACCTTTTTTAGTGAATAATGGTATAATTTTATCTAGAATACCTTCACCTTTGTAGTTGTGTGTGAATCTCCAAAATTTAACTCCGTCATCTTCTTTTGAACGGTCAATAACTCTAGCTAGATAAAACTTCTTAGCTGAATACTGTGTCGCTAAATCTTTATCCGATTTGTTACCAGTTTCTTTCCATGATTTAAATAAATCAGCTGAAACCTCACATAGTGGACAATGTTCACCATCGTTATGTTTTCTACAATATATTTTTCTCCATTTACCACCGACTTTCACTGAATGCCAGTGTCCCTCATCAAATGGTGTATCACCTTCTTTCACAATAGGGTGAACACCTTCTTTAGGTGGCATTAATCTAATGGTTGATTCACCATCATTGTCGCCATCTTCAAGTCTTACAGCAAAGTATTTACTGAAATCTTGTTCGTATGAACCGCCTGAACTTCCACCAGACTTACTTTTTTCATACTGTTTCGCAATTGCATCGAGTACACTCATAATTTTACTTTTTTTTTAATTTATTAATTATTATTTATGTTTTAATTATAATGAAACTTTTGTATATGTAAACAAAAAATGGGGTCAAAATCTTTTAATAATGACCCCATTCCACACTTTATGTGATTTTTTTAATTATTTTTTAAAGGATTAAATGTGTTTTTAATCTCTTCTTCACTGTAATCAGCGTTTAGTTCTTCTGGTGTTAAAACGTATTCTTTCTTTTCACCGTTAGACACTTCTTCTCCAGTCGATATTCTATACCCACCATCTTTAGATTTCTCTTCCCAATAGTCGGATAGTTTAGTGTTGAATGGGTAACTATCTAATGAACGTAATTCTAATTTTTCTTCTGGTGTTTTAATGTCTTGTTCTATTTTAGTAATCTTTGAGGCTATTGAGTCCATTTTGGTTAATTGTGCCTCAAGATTTGATAACTTGTCTGTTAATGATTGTAGGTAGGTTGTGTTTTCTTGACCAACAGAAACCGCTTGTTGTGCCATTTCTTTAGCCTCATCAGAACCTTGTACTATTGCTGTAACGTCAATCTCTTCAACTTCTTCATCTTCAGAGGATTCTAAATCGTCTGACGCTGAAAATTCACTAGCGGTACCAAACTCGTCTTCTTCAGCTGCTGGTTCTTCACCACCCTCTGGTGAACCCTCACCACCAAAATCAAAATCAGCGTTCTCTTCACCACCTTCTTCATCTGCTGGTTCTTCACCACCTTCTTCACCGCCTTCTTCAGCACCAAAGTCAAACTCTTCTGTTTCTTCTTCTTCACCTGGTTCGGCTTCTGTGATTACACTTTCGTCTGTGTATTGCCAAGGTTGTCTATTTTTTTTCTCTGTAATGATAGAATCTTCACCTTCAGTATTATAATTAACTATTTTATTAAATTTTTTAACCTCTTCGTTAATTAAGTTTTGATTTTCTTTTTCCATTATCTTGTGTATTCGCTTAATAATTGACGACCATCACTTGTGATGATTTTCTTATGTTCTCTTTGTACCAACTCATCGTTGTCTTTAATTAAACACTCTTCTCCCTCACAATTTTCTTTATCGTTTAAAAAATTGTTTAGTTTGTCTTTTAGTTCCTTGTCTTTGTAGTTTTTAATATTGTCCATAACAGTACTTTTCTATAAATATGCCCTTATTCTATAATCTTCTTTTTTATGGGCAAAATTTCTAAATTATTGTTTCTTAATGTTATTATGGTGTTTTGATACTTTTCCCACTCTACATCATAACTACTATAATCTACATTACCACTAGATAGATTGAAGTCTCTTTCTATTAATTTATTAAGTGAGTTTATTGTGAAAAAGGTGGTACCCTTTTTATGTATTTGTATGGTTTTGTTTAATTCTTTTCTTAGGTTTATTTTTTCACCCATACCCAAAAAGATTCTATATGTTAAAACTAAACTATCATCCCCAGTTTCAAATATAAAAACAGATTTTTCATGTATTCCAAACTTATCCTTTAGTTTATTTAAAAAATCACCTAAGTCTTCTAATTTAATAAATGTCGCTACTAATATTATTTTTTTCTGCATCTAAATAGGGGATATACTTAATATCAAGACTTTTCGGTAGGTTTGGTATTTCTTTGTTTTCTTTTAATTTTATCAAAGATTTAATCTTGCTTATTATGTTCCATGACATAAATTTTAATAAACTAATATCTATGTGATATATAGTATTGCCACAATAAACATATAATTTATTTGAATATAAATATCCATCACATCCCCTAATGTACTCCATTATATATTTTATATAATCTTCTTCTGACTTAAATTCTAGTGGGTTTAAGTTTTTGATTTCCACCTTTGAGGTTATGTTGTTCAAAGAATCCTCTAAAAATTCGTTTAAATGTTGTTTAAATAACTTTCTTTTCTCTCTTGGTGAGAAAGTCCAATAGGTGTTTTCTTTAAGTTTATGTTCTAATATTGACGCCCCATTTTCTTTGGCTAAGTCCCAACCAACAATAATTTCCACAATACCTTCATCAAATGACATGGTTGTATCCATATATGGTTTTACCATATCTGTATCGTTAGTTGTTATTTTAATTAGTTTCATTATTGGTAATGGTACTTAAAATAAATAAAAATGTAAAATATATCTTCTAAGTGAATAAATCACCCACATTAAATGTTTCTAATTGTGAAGGGTTTTTATCCGCTTCAGATTTAGCCTTTTTAACTGTTTTTTTAGCTTCACTACCAGTACCCCAAGAAAAATGTATGTGGTCACCAACATTGGGCGCACTTTTATTACAATACTCATCAATGTACCTAAGTTTGTCATATATATCACCACCACTACCACTAGCAGAAAGTCCCCTAATTATCTCAACAACATTTTGTACTTTAGTACCATTTTTAGATACGTTCCACGCTTTTTTGTTTTTACTAGCCCTACCCCAACTCTCATCTGTAGCACAATTAGAACCACCACTATTACTTGACCCATCAATAACCATGTCTACACCATTACCGGCTTTATGTCTACTATTGTAACTTCTTGTATAGTGAAATTTATCATTACCAGCAGTTAATGTTAATTGATATGATGGATATTTAGATTTTATTATTGTAAACACTTTAGCCGCAACTTTAGAAATTTCTTCACTCATATCACCACCATTGGATAATTCACCTTCATACCACTTTCCGTCATACTTGTGAGCATAACAACCCGTATTAGGGTTTAATGTTGGCACTTGTTTCTTTGATTTATTACCAGAGTTATACACATATTCGGGTATGTAAAATTTTTCTTTATAACCTAAACTAGCAATAACACTCCTTAAATAGTTGGCGTTTGGGTCTGTTGCACAATTTGATGATGATTGGTTAGTTGTTGATGCTTGACCTGTTGTTATTACATCACCCCAAAGTCCAAACCATTTTTGTATTGCTATCCCATGATTTAATTTAGGTTCCTTTATTGAATACCCTTTATCATCTTTTATTTTATCTTGTAATTTTGGGTATCTAGTGCCATAATTACTAATGCCTATCATAGCGTCAGACCCCCAAATCATAGCCACATTACCACTATATGTCCTATTTTCTGTGTTTGCTTCAGTTGACAGTGATGGGTCCATTAACCCTACAAACTCAAAAGAACTATCGTAATTATTAAACACAGACACACCACCAGCAGAATAACCCATTAAATATTGTTTTAGGGGGGTAACATTTATGCTGTTATTATATTTCTTAAATATACCTTTTAGTGTTGATAATGAATTTTGGTTTGATGCTGTTGTGCCCGCCGCCATAACAATATAACACTTATTTTTAACTGCTTGTGGTATTTGTTCCCATTGCTTTTCTCTAGATATAACGGACTCTAGTCCTGCCCAAAAATAAATAACTTTTGTTGGATTTCCCGATGGGATATTTAGATAAAACTTACTGTTATCACCATTACTAGATATGGTGGTGGTACCAAATTTAGAAACTGTTTGTCCATTAGAATCTACGTATACTGTATTACTACCATTTACTACCGTATTAGTGTTCGTCCCACCGCCACTATTATATTTTTCATAAGCCCCTTTGTAGAATTCCCACCCTTGTTCGACTGTTTTGTGATAACTACCTGATAAAGCCCCTTTCATTGATGTCCACTCATTTTTTAGTTTTTCTAACACTATTTTAAAATTAGATAAACTAGTTAAAGCGTTTTTTAATTCGGTTTCGGTTACCTTTCTTTTTTGTTTAACACCACGTAGAGCCGCTTTGTTTTGGTTTTCTTTTGTCATAGGCGCGTTAAAACCTAAATTTAACTTTTCTGTTGCTGAGGCCCAGCTATACCCTAAATACTGGTATCTTCCGGCTGCTGTTGATGATTTAGTTTCCCCATTTTTGGTGAATGTGTCCTTCCATGTTGGGTCTTCGCAAACACTAAACCCTTCTTTTTCTATCTTTTCCTTATCAACACTACCTTTAGGGTATATACATCTGTGCCTTATTTCGGTTGTGTCAACAGTCCACCCATTCATTATTTTCTTACCACCAAATAAAATATCATAACCATTTGCTGATTTACCAATCGTACCCTCATAATAGGATATAGTGTCTAAAATTGTTTTTTCTAGTTTTGTTAGTCCCATAATATTTTAAATTTGTCCCGCGTATTGTAATGCGTTTTGTACGCTTCCCGCACTAGTTATGTTTTTTCCTTCTATTCCTTTACCTATTGGTTGTGTATCATCAAAATTTGATGGTACTGGTACCACATTAGAGCTTGGTTCGCCGTCACCCTTATCTTGGAATGTGTCGTCAGTTAAGACTGATGGGTTATCAAATGGGTACTTATATATAGGTGCTAATTCAGATTGTTTGTTCGGTACTTTTAACCCAATACTTTCTATAAAATCTTTTTGTTCTTGTGTCCAATATTTGGCCATTATACCACTTTTAATTTCAAAATGATGTAATTCATCGTTTTGTGTTGCCCCATCGTTAAAGTTTAGTGTTGAATTTTCAATCCCAGGTATTTTTTCTCTACCAGAATCAGTGTAGTCACCACCCCATGTTGCCCCCCACTTAATAATATCTTTCCACTTTGACGTTTCTAGATATTCTTTTATGGCGTTCATGTAGTCATGGTCTTTAACAACCACCAAATTACCCTTAGGCCATTTATAACCAGTTCTAGTATCAGTACCCCCATCTTTCTTACTTGGGGTGTTGTAATAATTACCTAGTTCAGAAATATCACCACTATCGATGTTTTTAAATTTACCCTCAAATAACAAGTCTATAGCAAATCCAGACCCATGTTTAGATGTTTTTATCCTACCACGCCCACCAGCTAATGTGTCTTGTAAAGACCTTGTTATATTGGGTCCAGCACCATTATCGTTAGAAAATTTATACTCTCTGTCTGGGAATTTATTCTGTAAATATTTTTCTAGGTCTCTAGTAAATTCTAATAATGTTGCCCCAGCAACACCTAACCTATCACTAACAACATATAAATCACCATCACTTTGTTGTACATAAAACCCATTAGATGCTGACACATTGGAAACATTTATTGATGATGTAGCGTAGGAACCACCACCTCCTGAACCTGAATTTATTATATTACCACCAGCTATAGGGTCGATATCTCTCAGTGATAGACTCATAGCTGTAGCTATATCTTCCACTATCGGTACTGTCGCTAATGGTTGTCTAACCCCTTTAAACGTTGTCCCTATATGGTGTGGTTTAACATTGTGCTTAACCTCTGTAATTAAATACGTCCCATAAAACATAGGTATATTAGTTAATTCAAAATACTGTAGTGGTTGAATCATCATGTTACCCATTGACTGGACAGTACATGAGTAAGACCTTGTTAAATATAAGTTATGTAAGTTTTGGCCTTTATTTGTTTTATCACCTGGGTTTCCACCATTAGCTAACCTATTGATTACTAATAACGATTCATTTGTTTCAGAAAATTCTGATTGGTCTAGTTCAACAGATTTAAACATGTTTTGATTTTCTACTCCATATGCCACCCTAAAAGCCGTAAACCCCTGTCCTTCTATTCTGCCTGGTGATAGTTGGGAGTCTTTACCATCCTTAAGTATTCTATCTCTAGTTGATTTAAGGACATCGTCTTCAGGGCTCTGCATTTCGGTTGGTTGGGGAAGTGAGTTTGGTTTCCCTTCAGTCAATGATATTCCATCATCATTATATGACATATCTTGATTATCTGCTGGGCAATTGTTTTTACTTCCTTTAGATTTTAAATCTAATGTTCTAGAAGTACCACCAACGTACATACAGATAAAGTTTGGTCCAGAGGCTTTGACTATTGAATTTGTGTCTGGCCTAAACATTGATTTTAGGTTTTCATTTGATTTGTCTGCTGTAAAGTTTGTGTATGTTGGTAGTGGGAAAAAATCAAAATTATTTTCACCTAATAAATCAGATATTAAATTATAGAAACTCATTTTTGGGTTTTGTGGTATCTTGTCTAGTTTTATAACATCTAACACTGATTTGTTACCAATTTCTTGCATTGCTCTATTAACATAACTAAAGTGTCCCGCTAATGGGACGTGGTTTGTTCCCATAGCTTTGTCAACCACCTCACTATCTGTTATATTAAAAAAGTAACTAGGGGTATTTTCCTTAACATTTGTACTACTAGAAATCCACTTATCAGTTATCGACTTAAATGACCTATATAACGATAATTTTATGTCATCATCGTTTAGTACTGAACCATCATCGTTTTTTGTTGGGTCTAGTGTTAATTCCCCTCTTTTATCTAGGTATGACGAATCCCATTCAGATTTAAACGCTTTTAAGTATTGTTTAGCTAAATCTTTATTAGCGTAAAAAGCGTTTTTACTCATACCATTTACTTCTTCAGATTCATCACCATTCCAAACATCTAAACCAAATAGTCTAGGTGTTGGTATTACTGCGTAATAAAATTCTCTAACTAATATATCTTCAAGTTCTTTAACTTTGTTTATATTTTTTGGATTATTATCACCAGTAAATTCCTTAGATAATGTTGGTATAGCGAAAAATGTTTCTTGTACATCACCATTACTTCCATAAAAATTCTCAGCATGATACGTGCCAAGTAACTTGTCAAGTGGTTGAGTCTCCTTAAATTGTTTTGCCCTATAACTATCGGATAACTTCCCATATTTACCCCCATAATTTGGGCTACTTGATTTTTTCCCACCTTCTTCAAAGTTAACTGGGTCTATAACGGGCAAATAATCTTTCCATTCGTTATCACACCAATCTTCAAATTCTTTTACAAAAGAGTCTTTTACAAATGTCGGTAATAATGCCATTAATTCAGCATATTTCCCACCTTCTGCTGACATCAAATAGGCTTCCCCATAAATGTCGTATTTAATCGTAAATGATGTCATTAGTGCTGTTGTTGTTGGTGCTATCACCCCTTTGGTTATGCTTGTAAATGATTCTGGTATGTCTGCCGTTATAGTAACTGGGTCGGCATCTAACTTTATTGCCGCGTAATTACCGTTCTGATTACCTAAATAACCGAAATTACCAACATAATCCCTAAAAATAATGTCATATGGTAGTATTGTTAGTGTTTGTTCTACAAAGTCATTTGGGTTGTCATTGTCTGTGTCGGCCTGTGATGCCCCTGCTGTATTACCGATATTAACGGGTTCAGTATAAAAATGTTGCCAAGGTGCACACCATAAATTAGGCCAAAAACTGTTTGCTGTCGCTTCGTGTGCCGACCTCATTTGTAATTCTAAGGGGTTTCCCTCTCTTCTCGCGTCCGAATCACCGTCTAATTCGTTGAAATTTTCTGATAAACGAGTGCCCAAGGAATTGTCACCAACCCATATCTCGGTTCCAAAATCCGGACCGTATTCTTTGTCCAACATAAAGTTTTTCGCTAAACTAGTCCATGCCCCAAAAGACTGTTGTTTTTGGGCGCCCGCCCCAACATAATTGTTGCTCAATTTGGGTTTCCAATCGTTAGGTAAAACTCTATTTAAAAGTTTATCTAAATTATACACCCCCCAATAGTCAAACATACAACCAAAAGTTATGGTATCAGACCAACCATCCACTTGTGGTGGGTCTTGTGTTCCGTTATATGAAAAAGTATATTCAGAAGTAGTACTTGCCGCATGGAATGTCGCTCTTGTAATTCCGTCTACTCTTGTTACACCCCTTGAAAAAGCACTTACCTGTGTTCTTTCTTGTTGTGTTATACTTGTTGTCCATAAACCCTTTTCATCTTTAAATAATTTATTAGCATAAGATTCACCAGGAAAAGAACCACCAGAACCAGAACCACCGTCTTCAGTTCTACTCCTATCTTTTCTACCAGTAAAAAAATCTGGCCCTATGAGATATCCTCTTATTGGTGTTTCATCTCTATCTTCTGTGGCTATACCTGGGTGTCCAGGTTGAGAAAGTGGGTCTAATCCATTTGGTGTTTCACCAAAAGCGGGATGTCTCCATCTTATGTTTCCGGAGGTATCTTTGTTAGCCCCCATATACATCTTCCATCTCCACATAACAGCACCCATACCATAAACCCATACTTTTGGGATTTTAACTAGTCCTTGTGATGTTATAAATGGTCTTAGGGCTTTAGGGTAATGGTCCCCCTTATAGTTAAATATACCATCTCCAGGGTCATCTATCCACTCAAATTGGGCTGGATTTATCCACTCAACCCCACCATCACCAGTATTTTTATTAGCCTCTGAAGAACCACAGGTTATAAATGGTGTTGTTTTACAAGCCGATAAAAACAAATAAGCTAAATTTCTGTTTTGTATTTCTGTACTTGAATATTCTAAACCAACAGCATTACCGTATTTTTGTTTAATTTCTTCTAGTTTTGGCCCCTTTAACCCATAGTAATTTGTATCACCATCGGTTTTTGTTAATGGTCTTTTGTACCCCCAATCAGCATTAGATACTCTATTAGATATATTTGCTGTGGTGGTGTCAATAGCATTCGTGTCAGACGCTGCTTCTCTAAATTTGAGGGTGTTGTCTAACCATAATGGGTTTTGTATTAATGTGTCTATAACCTGTATCCAGCCCCACCGGGTTTTTTCTTCAGTGGAACAAATATCATCCGATATATCACCCATTTTTGCAGCTGGGTTCGACCCACTGTATGTTGATTTACATTTAAAAACTTCAGAACCACCTTTATCATCTTGTCCTAGTTCTGCACCCTTAAAAATACCAGTAGCGGGTGGGTCAAACGGTAATGATAACCATGGGTAAGAAGCGTCTTGAGTAGTACCGGCTTCTCGGTTATATTCTTCACCCGTATGTTCACCATCCACACCTTGCCACATATATACTTGTTGCATGAAAGGAATGAGTGTTTGTTTTATACTTCCCCATCCAGGTGTAATTCGTGAAGCTTTTCCTGAATCATCAGAAGATGGTGTTAGCATTGGTCCGACATATTCTATATTAAAAGGTTTAAAGTCACCAGCCTGTTTAGGTGTGATAGATAGGGTTGTAAATAGTCTTAAACCTTTATCGGTGTCAACACCATTAAAAGTTACCAGTTTTGAATTACTATCTTCCACCGTATAATTCTTCATCTCAATTCCTGATGATTTGTTGTCCAAGCCCGTATGCACAATCGCTTTTGCTAAATTACCTTGTAGTTCTTCCCTTTTTTTATTGGTGTCGTTGATATATCCTCCCATATCAACCCCCGCATCTAATTTTGCTTCAAATGTTTCCCCATCTATTAGTTGGAATAAATACTCTGGTTTCATTTTTCTAATGTCACAATGTACCTCCTGTTGATTAAGACCCACCTTACCTATACCTCCTGCACTGCCAACACCTAGTAATCTTATGTACCCTTCCCTTGGGTAATAAGCCCAATAATCTTCAGTGTAGGTTTTGCCGTTACCACCAACCCATACTTGGTTTGTTATTAAATTTTGTTTTAATATATCTGGACCAGAGGCGTTTGGTATGCTTATGTTTGTCGATAGGTCCGTATATTTTGCGTCAGGATTGAACCATGGTTTGTTTGTGTCACCCGTTGGTTCTGTTTTATTATCTGTTTCTTGTTTTAGTTGTTCTTCAATTTGGTCGAATAGGCTGTTTGTATTTTGAAAGATTTGGAGATTTAGAGTCTGTAACTTATCAGTATCAGTTATACAACTCATTAAATTGTGTGCGTCTATTTTGGCTAAAGCTATTATTGGGTTTTCCTCTGCTAACTCACTTTTTGTTGCCTTATACAATGTTGGAAACCAAATTCTATTTTGTTGGAATGTAGGAAAGTCTATTGATTCTGAATTCCCTTTGGTTTGTTTTCTCCAAGGATAGTTAAACCCAAGACCCAAATTGAATTGGTTATACCTTATTGGGTCAAAATAAGAAAAATCCAATGTAATAAACATTCTTTCAGCTATAATTTTATTAATACCGTCTTTAAGGCTACTAGGGGTATCCAAAGATTTTATTAGTTCCCTATATTTTAATTGTATTTGTCCGTATATTTGACTTTCTAATGGGTTTATTGGCATGTAGTTGTCATAACCTGGTCTACTTTCCTTGTCTTCCAATAAGTCTTCATCCGCTTCATTAAGTCTAGTGCAAGCATCAATAAAATCTTCAACAAATCTAACTTCTGGCCAAGAATTAAATTCTGAATTTACCCCTGGATATACTTCTTTGGTTTCTGTTTTTGAGTTTGAATTGTATGATGCTGTTGACCTGTAATTTGTTTTATAATATGTTGGCCATGGGTATATCTTTTTTGGTGCGTCTCCTGGGCCTTGTCTATTCAATACCATTAATTGCTCTTCTGCTCCACCGTGATATTGTTCGTTATATTGTTCTTCTAATTCTTTGTGGTGTTCTTCGGCTTTAATACTAACATTTAGTAATAGTTGTACAAAATTTTCTACATTACATGATAAAATTGTAAATATGTTTCTTATTGTTGGTCTAAAACCCAATGCTCTTGTCACCCCATCGTCTATCGCTTCTTTAACTGAATTTCTTTTACGTTCTATTTCCTCACTTAGAGTAGCTAAATCGCCATCCAATAAAGATGTTAGGTACCCAACATCGATATAGAAATCGTTGTTCAATGAATTTTTAGTGTCTTCATATTGTAAGTTTCCATTTTTATCATTAAATTTCAACATACCTTTTTGAAACCCCTTTATATCATCTAAAAAATCTAATAGTTGGTATTTGAATGGTTCTTCTGAAACTTTTTCACATTGTGTTAGCCCATCACTGAATGTCTTATTTGATGCAACAGCTACGTGTGAACCACCACATGTTTTTTGTCCAGTGTTAAAATTTTCTTTAACTAACCCCTCTTTAATTGTCGGTATGTTACTTGTTATTTCACCAAAACCTGAACCAGCTAGGTCACCACCAGAACCATCGTCTATGGGTCTTATCCAATAGGTCGCAAGAAAACCTTTTAGTTTATCGTCTGGTGCTTGGTTAAATACATAAAGTTCTTTTATATTTCTTGCCGATTTGTTTGGGTTTTTTGCTTTAGTGATTCTTGGGTCACCGTCTAAATACCCTTTAAAATCTTGTTCCAATTTTCTAGCGAAATCAGTTACAGACTGTCTCATTTTGATTACCTCGTTTTTAGTCCTAATTAAATTAGCGACCTCTAAATAGTTATCATCAGCTTTAACTTGACCTAAAAAAGTTTTTATTTGTTGTATGTCTTGTAGTAAACTTGTTATTGTTTTACATTCAACGGTGTCTGTTCCAGCAATCTTTCTACAAAATGGTTGTATTTTTTCTGAATACTTACCCCCTCGTATATTTACATTGTCATGTAAAGCAGAATAGTCTGATTCGTCAAAAATACCATTATCCAAATAATATGTTACCGCTTCATCATATTTTTTTCTAAGTGAGTCCTTTGCGGCCCATGGACCCTTCATGTAATTCGCACACCTAACATACCCCATCAACATATCAGCCAAAAAAGCATAAGACCAACCAATAAACTCCGCTTTACATTCAAAATTACCAGTTTCTGTATTAAATTTTGTGTTAAATTTTTGTAGATTTAAAAAGTATGTTGCGGGTTTACCATAATATCCTTTAAGTGTTAATTCAAATATTGGGTATGGTAGATGGAAAAACATTCCATATGGTGAACAAGAACCCTGCTCAAAAAGTGTTGCCCCTCTAATATCAACAAAGTCTACTACAACTCTTGGTATGTAACTTCCTTTAATTTCAATATCTATGTTTGTTATACCAAAACCTTCAACATCACCTCTTGTTCCTGCATCATCTATTTGTGAGCCACCAATATCTGACCACGCTGTTGTTAAGAATTGTCTTTTTTTTCCATTATCTGTTGCGGTATCAGATATAACCATGTCAACAGTACTTATATTTATATTATCTTGTGTTGTACCACCATTTGTACCTTCTGTAATAAAACTTCTTCCTTTTGTTTTAGCAACTAAACTAGCGTAAATATACAAGTCTTCGTGTTCAACAACTTGGTGTGGTGGGTTTGGGTCAATAATTTTTACACCTTGACCGTTATCTATGATTCTTGGTTCTATTGCCATTATTAAAGACCATTAAAATTTCTATATTTTATTATTTGTTTCTCATACTGTTGTAGAGATTCCTGTAATGGGTAAGGTACGTTTATTATTGTTCCTGTCGGTATGTCAAATTCTAAACCACCATATTGTGGATTAGCCTGCAATATTAACCACCCCATATTTGGGTTATTATAATAGTCATCACTAATAATGTCAAGTCTACTGTTGCCATCATATTTTACTTTAATGTCGGTACTTTTTTCTGGTATTCTTAAAAATGGTAATATCTTCATTTTACCGTCAAATTTAAACTCTTCATACCTATCGTAATATCTTCTTCCCATACCTAAATTTATTATACCACTAACATTTTTAATTTTATTGTGCTCCTACAGCCGCTTTTATAATGTTTAAACCTTCTTGTTTTATCTCACCTACAATATTAATAGAACCACTCTCGTATTTTCTATGTTTGTCATCACCGGTCGCCCCATTAGCTACTCTAGTTTCCATAGAATTAGTAGTTTCAGTAAGTTGAATATAAAACCCAACCTTCCATTTCGCCACACCCTTATCATCTATATTTTTTTGTATTGTTTCAATCAAATCAGATGAGTAAAAATCATCACCATCATTACCACCAGCAGCCCAAAATGCCCACTCCTCAAAACTTTCCATATTAATCGCGTAAGGTAGTATATTGAAAGCAAATATTTGTCTACCTACTTGTTCGGCTGGTCTGTCAGCATCGGTAACAGTACAACAACTATTTTCAGTCTTTTCAACCCTGGCGATGAGGTTATCCCAAACCACAGCGTTGTTACCTCCACCCCTAGTACCTGAACCACCATCTAAAGACTCGAATCCTTTATCTTGAGTTATGGTCACATCGTAGTCATTAGCAATATCAGGGTTTATTCGTCCCCATACGTAATTTGGTAATAACCCATCTGTTGGGTCCGTTGGTGATGATAGGTATGTGCCTATACCGTTTTCCGCGTCAACATAATCTCCACTTATTGTTATTTTACCATAATCGTTACTATATGTTTCACCTTGATTGTATTTTAATGAATTAGTTTCCGTGAATAAAAGTCCACCTTCATCTGTTGTTTTATTTGGTGCCCCAATTTCAGTACCATCAGTGTCTCCCCCACTACCACCACCATCTTGTGCTTCTTCTAATATCTCTTCTTCTGTTTTGTTAATATCATCTACTTTACGTACCCAAGTGGTTTTGCCAGCATTAACACCGGTTGTGTCATTACAGTAATATCCATCATACTTGTTTGGGTTTGCTTTAATATCTGCCCATACTTTACTAGACACATTATCTTGTATACCATATTCTAAAGCCACACTTTTGTCTTCTTCTGATAATAATGTTTCGTCTATACAACCAGAACCAGAACCAGTGACTGGTGGCCCACCATCATTACCACCTTCACCTTGACTTGCTGCTTCTTCAGATTCCTCTGCCTCATTTGGGTCTTCCACTACCACTTCGTCTGATTTATCTTTTTCTACCTTAATAGCGTCATTAAATTCTTCTTGTCCAGCAAATGGTCCGTAGAAGTATTCGTTTTCTTGTGTTCCATCACTAAACCCATCATCACCCTCAAGTAGTATTTCTCCAGCACTTTTTCTTCTTGTTAATATCTTTTCTAATGGCATATATAATGCTGTATTAGCGAAGAAGTTATATGAAACGGCGTTTTGTAATGCTGACAATGGTCCTTGTAATGTAGAACCTCCAATAAACTTAAAGTTTAAATCAACGTTACATAACATTGGTTGTACACCAATACCTTCAGGATTAAGGTCCCATTGTAATGGGTCAAAAGTAAAGTTAATTGTGTCAATTATAATTTTAGTGTGATAAAAATCACCCAACCTCAGTATACATACTGGTGGTCTACCAAATGCTGTATTTTGTGGTTGGTTAGGGTCTATTGTTGATGGCCCTTGTCTACCACATTGTTGTAAGAAAGTTATTCTTGAATTAAACCCTTCAGGTGTTATTGAATGGAAAGCTGGGTGGAAGTTTCTAAGTTTATCTTTAAGGCTATCATATAAGAAAGAGTCGTCTTCTTTTATTTGCATAAAATAATCACATTCATTTATAAAGTTTTTAGCCAATTCAAGTGCCTCTTGTTTGTCGGCTTCAGCTTTTGCTATCGCAGCCGCTTTTTTGTCTTTAAATTCTTTTAGTAAACCTTCGTTTACACCTTGTATTCTTTCTTTTTCTTCTTTTTTAAATGTATCCCAAGATTTTGATAGTAGTTCCTCGTTTGGTGTTAGAACTATGTCAACTCTTCTAGAGATTATTTGACACTCGTTTTCATAATCATTTGGGTGTGCTCTACTTGGTGTTGGTATAAACTGTCCACTATACGATGCTGATGATGTGTCAACATTTGCGTCATTACCAACAAAACCAAGAGCGTCTTTTTTTCCTACCCCAAATATACCCCATCTAAGGTTGGCTGTTTGGTTTTCGGATAACTGGTATTCACTTTCTGTGTATAATGGTACTTCACTTTCCCCACTAGTGGGTAGTTTTGGTGTTTCATCTGTTGATTGTTCACACTTTACCATTTGGTCATACATATAATTAAAAACATTCCTAGCTCTATCTTCTGATAGTTTCTGATTATATTCTACATTACCGAAACTACTCGTGTTACCAATTACCGAAATTGTTTGCCCCTTTCCTTGCCATGTTGTTGTTAAAAACTCTATTAATTGGCTTATACCATTTCCAACCACACCGTCACCAACATCAACAGTAAACTTCCATGTTTTATTTTCCATACCTGGTATGTCCATTTTTGGTAGGAACGATGATTTATAATTACCCAAGAGGCCACTAGTCTCATCACTACCCGTCCCAAAAAATCTAGAATTAAAACCCTGTCTTTCGTATAGTGACCCTAGTTGGTTAGCTTCTTTAATTTCTCCAGGTGTTGTTGTGGGGCTTGTTGTTACTATGGTAGTTGTACTACTAGCTGTTGTTGTACCACTAACACACAGACCACCCATTGTTAATGTAAAACCCGTTGGACATGTTGTTGATGCACTGTAACATATGGAAGACCCACTTAATGTGTACCCTGCCGGACAACTCGCAAGTTGTGTCGTACCTGTCGAAGGTAGACATTCGTTACAAAAAGTTATATTTTCATATGCTTGACCATCACTTTGTGAACCCCAAAGTTGGGTATTCGTTTCATTACCAGAACCGGTTGGCACTGCGTTTAACTTTGGTCCAAACCTATTCTCAGTACCTAGTGGTGGACTTTCTTTACCGTTACAGGGTAATGGTCCATCCCATCTTTGGTATTGGTAACTTTCTGGTATTTCCTCTAAAGGATACCCCTCTGTGTCCAATGTATTTTCATCCTCTATTGTGTCGAACCATTGACTAACAGGCGGACTACCATCATACCCCCCATATTTATCAATCTCTTCTTTACAAGCTTCACCACCATCACATGAATACCAACCTACTTTATATAATTTTGGGTTATCGTACCATGCCTGTGGGTCTTTTTCGTAGTTATAATCAAAACATCTACCTATAATCCCATCTGGACATGAACTTTCGTCTATTATATATCCGTAACTACTACAGTATCCTTGGGTACCTGAACCACAATCATCGATTTCTTTTATAAATGCCGACCTAGCGTTTTTAAAGAAAAAACTTAAACCATCGGTTACTGTCGGCACTCCTTGGTTTTGTCTTTCTGTGTCACTTTCTTCTAATAGTTCTGGTTCTGTTAATTTATCTAGCTCATCTTCTTGTGGTATAATTTCTTTAAAAGCTTCCTGTACAATATTTTTTGTTGTTTCAGCGTCACAGCCGGCGAAGAATGTTTCTAAGTTAGTTGTTGTGCTAACCTCCTCAACTTCGCCAAGTTCGTTGGTTGTTGTGGTTTTAAAAGCTTTGTCTTTTAATTTATTTAATACTGATGGGTGGTCAACCACAATTGAAAAGGACAATGTCCCTGTTCTTTCGGTATTATTGTAGGTGTATATTGGTTCTGCTCTACCAATAAAACTAGTTGTATCCCAATTAACAGATGTGTTATCTGTAAAATTTATGTTATATGGTGGAAACCACATTATTCTACCACCAAAAGGCCCTTTTTCACATGTGGGTAGTTTTCTATGATGTGGAGAATCTTTCCAAGCTAAGTTTTCAAGTGAGAACATATATGGTATTACATGTTTTTTATCAACAAGTAGTTTACCTAATTGTGCCGCTTTCATTATCGCACTTTCTGTTTCCCCATCCTTTTCCCAAGCTATTTTGGGTATACCGGGACTTCTTAGTGTTGAGTATTTACCTAGTTTTACATTTGCGTCTGATTTTCCGTCTCTAATTGTACCAGGTTGTGTTTCTCTCCATAACGCATCGTGTCTTATTAGGTCATTATACCTATTATAAGTGTTTCTAACTGACCATGAACGACAATAATATTTATTTTCTTTAGATTCTTTAACCAAATTACCTTGTGACATTGTAATGTGTCTTCTATCGGTACTATCCATATTATAGTTTTGGTCTGAGTTTGGTAATCCCACAAATTGTGCCGCACTTCCTCTACCTTTTTCACCAGTAGATTTATTAATTAATTTTTGTGTATACCTTAATAACCCCCTTTTAGGTAGATTTGCTTCGTCTCTACCGTCTTTCCAAAATAAATCACTGTTCCATCTAGCTTCTGTTTCTGGACCAATATTATCAAACGTACCACCAACGTCTTCAAATGGGTTGTCTGTGGTTATCTGTGATGGATAATATTGATTAGACCAACTAGCTAAATGTTGGGAATCCCAACTACCCTTTAATGCCACGAAATCCATTTCATACGCGTATTTGAAATCAAACCCTTTGTTTTTATAAACCATGATAGGACTATCTTTGACTGTTGGGTTGTTTTCTTCTGTTGGTGCTAAATCTTCACTTTCCTTTTTACCAATATTTTTTATTTTATCAACTATTCCGGCTAATTTTGTTTTATTTTCTGTGACTGATTTTTCTTTTGAACCAACGGGTTTTTCGTATGTGTGGTCAAGATAACCTAACTTTTGTGTTGGTTGGTTTGCGTCTTTAGCTTTTTTTGGTTCGTTACCTAATGGGTCGTCTTGACCTTCAATTATTGGCCCATATTTATTTATTTTTAAAGCTTCGTATAATAAGTTTTGTGTACCCTTCCCCGTATAGTCTAGTAGTGCTTGTGATATATCTATTTGACGTTCCGAAAATGGGCTATCCATGGGTTTTTGACCCCAATCAAAAGCTCCATCTGGTAGTGGGTCTTTCCTTAAAGCTGATAAGTTAAAATCAGCTAAATCAGTTAAAACCCCTAACCCTGGTATTGGTATCCCTTCAGCTGGTTTTGTGATTTTATAATCTTTTCCGAATAAAGGTTGTCCAGCTAATAACCCTAAAGGGTCCAAATTAATTCTACCAACAGTTTCGTTAATTAGATTTTGTTTAACTCTGTTTTTTAATTCCGTTAAACGTCTTTCGTTTGCCACTTCATTTAATTCTGAAGGGAAATCTATTAAAAACGCGTTTAAACCACCTAAACCTACAGCGTCCAATGTTTCACCCAATAAGTCAGTAACAACATTACCACCAGTTGATGTTGGGTATTGTATGAACCCTGTTTCTTCTGGGTCTTCTAGTTGTGGACAATTATATGCTTGGTATACAGAAGGTCCGTATTCATTATCTTTAAATATAACTTCATTTCTTATGTCGTTTAGATTTACAGATACATTTCCTTCAGCAAACCATTCGTCAACATCACCAGGATTTTCTATTTTTGAGTAATTTATGGTTTTTTCTAACCCTCTTTCGTTGGCCCATACACTTAAAAAATTTCCAGCAGCACCATCAACTAATTCGTCTGGTAAATTAAGTAGGTTCTGACCTAAAAGATACGTAACATAATCACTATCTGTTAAATCACCGAAACTATACGTTTGGAAAAAGTCTATATTGTAATTATTGGGATTTATAGCTGGCATAATTAAATCATCTTTTTTTTATAATAAATATTTACTTATTAGGTTTTACTACACAAATTTGTTGCGCAGCCTTTATAAATAATAATAACTGATTTAAATAATTAAATATTTAATATTAATTAATATAAGCCATTAGCAATATAATTAAGTTCCCTGCTTATCGGTGTAGGTATGTTTAGCAACAATTCTCTTAATACCATCAGTAAATGTTCTGTCTGCTAATAACTCTGAACTAACTTTTTTACCACCGGCACCTACTAGGTCTATTTCACCATCAACATTAATGTCACCAAATTCTATTTTAATATTATTACCCATCATACCTAACCACATTGAAAGGGATTTTAAAGCTTCAATATTTTCCGTATTAACCGAGTTTACCGCATCAACAGCCTTTGACACCCCTTCAGCGTCAACACCCTTCATGGCATCACCTAACGAGTATGCTGCCGCGGCTAAACCTATTAAACCTAAAAGACCGAATGGGTTCGCTAAGGCTAGACCCATAATAACAATGGACGCCGCTAAACTTATAATACCTAAACTAGCTAAAATTAAAGCTGGACCTAACATAATTATCGCTCCAATATTATCCATACTGACAACACTAAATAAATTAACAAAAGAGTCTATGATAAGAGCTATACCTTCCGCGACATAGTATACAGCAGCTCCCATCATCATCATAGCCGCACCTAACCCTAATAATATTAGAATACCTATCCCAGATATCTCTACGGAAGCACCTAAAACACCTAAACCTGCGGCTAATGCCTCTAACCCCGCACCTGCCGCGACGCCACCTATAGCTATAGCCGCCATACCTATAGTACCAGCAGTCATCGCCGTAAACCCTATCGCTGCTGCAGCTAATCCGGCAGTACCTAATAAAACGGTTGGTGTTCCCATCATTGATAATCCTCTACCTAAAGCACTTAGGTTTCTATAAAGAGCTTTCAATTTTACTTTACCAAAAACCATTAATGTTGGTAATGCTGGAACCATAGCAACCATTCCCAAAGCAGTAGGTATTAAGTTAAGTGCACCGAATAAGACTTGTGGTGTACCCATCGCCCCTAGACCTGAAGCCAAACTTTTTAATCCGGCTCCTGGTTTTCCTTTTACTTTAGATTTTACATCAGGTCCTCCACCACCACCTTTTCCAAGACCACCCAGACGAGCACCTTTAGCAAACGTATAACCGGCCAATAATTGTTGACTAACCCAATAAGACGCAAAACCTATAGCGGACCAAATTAGAGCACCTTTCCAATGTTCACCAACCCATTTTAATTTTTCCCAAACCCATTTCAATCCCTTTTTAATTTCAGGCCACCAATCTCTCATTTTTTTAGCGAAAGATATTAAAGCTTCAGTTAGTCCCGTCATCCAAGCCTTTCCAGCACCAGAACCTAAAAAATCTACTAACGGTTGCATAACCTCAACAGCTACCAACATCAAAGCGTTTTGTATTGATGTCCACTGCTTAGCAGCACCCATAGCTTGTTTAGCTCTTTCTTTATCAGATTTTGCTCTACTTACTATATTCTGTCTATCTTTTGCCTCTAGGTTTATTAATTTTTCAGTAACTATCTTACCATTCTTAGAAAAGGTTATTTCAGCACCATCTTTCCCCATTTCAGACATACCAAGAATCAAATCCTTATCTTTTTTGTCCATTCCACTAGGCAAAAACTTCTCCATATAATCCATTTTTGAAGCTTGTTTCGCTGTTTTAACTAAATCAGTATAGTCCATACCTAAAGCGTTTGCCGCTTCACGCATTCTATCTAACTCATGAGCTGACATTTCAAACTCACCAGTTTTTTCATTAAACGTAGCACTTTCTTTTGCGGCTTTAGTGATTGATTTAGCTAATTCTTCTGGGGCATTTCTAGCCTGATACATTAGTTTAAATGGGTCACCTAATTGTGCTAGTGAGCCACCCATCATTTGTAGTTGAGCCGCAGCTTCAATAGCACCTTCAGGTCTAAAGACTTTATCTGATACACCAGCGACAGCTTCCATACTTAACTTAAACTTTTCAGAATGAGCAGACATTTTAGCTAAAGCTTTCATTCCACCCCTAAAATTCATTTTATTAAGTAAACCTAAATTAGCTTGAAATTTTTTAATAACTTTTCCGGAGT
>Ga0255044_10000010_pt1 | contig 32760 bp, 55 predicted proteins | sample BC1_12_21_MG_FD_183651 | JGI IMG/M metagenome (GOLD analysis project Ga0255044, IMG submission 183651) | Seawater microbial communities from Strait of Georgia, British Columbia, Canada - BC1_12_21 | ecosystem: Environmental > Aquatic > Marine > Strait | place: Canada: British Columbia... | reverse complement strand
TCCGATAGAGAAAAACAAATTAACACACTCATTTAATGAAGATGAATTTGTGGTCATCCCATTTTTAGTAGTTGTGTTTTCTGTTTGTAAGGCTTCCATTAATTTTGACATAATTTCTGTTTTTTTAAAGTTTTTTATTCCTAAACGGTTATTAATACTAATACAAAAGATGTCCCCAGTCAATAGGCTAAATGAAATTAATTAAAAAAAGTTTGTTTTCTTTAGTTGACGGGTTGTAGGGGTGGGTTAATTAAGAACTTAGCGTTCAACCAATTTCTAAGTTCATTTTCTACAAAAAAATCTGGTACAGGTTCATTTTTAGGTTTTGATGATGCAAGTTCAGATATATATCTAGTAAATTTTAACCTAGTATTTTCATTTAACATATCTAATAGGCCATCACTTATAAAAAATATTTTACTAATGGGGTCTGTTGTAGGTAATTCACCTTCAGCTAAATCCATAACATTTTTAACCGCTTTACCCCACCATCTTTTATAACCTTTTGTGGTTTCTAGAGCTGGTTTAATTATTTTATTTGACGCTCTAATACCACTACCTAAAAATGCCGCAATAGCTATTTGTGGTATAAACCAAGGTAAAAGTCTAATGACGGATTTATAAACACCCTCACCAACACTTAAACCTAACTTTCTTTTTTGTGCTGATTTTACTAATAACTCTAATTGCCCAAATGTTATTGGACCTTGTTCGTTACATATTTGTGTTCTTTTACAAACATTACTAATAACCTTTTTTGATGGTGCTACAATCCCCTTTGAGGCATCAGTTTCTATTTCTGGTGTTGGTGGGAATCCGTAGTAACTGTTTTCATCGTACTCCATCCCATCAACCTCACCACTAATTTCATTTAATAAAAATTCTTCTGATAAAATTTCTTTTGTTATTGTTTTAATGTTCTTTTCTAAACCCATAACAATAAATATTAGGAAAAAAAATAAAGTTAACCCAAAAAGTTGTGTTTTAAGTTTATTTTTATTGGTGTTATAGTGTCTATACCACGCCCAAAATATATTGTCGCGTCTGTGGTATTCTCACCATTTATATGTAAATCATATAAAGTACCACCATAAGGTAATTGTCTTGAAAAGACAATGGTTTCACCTGTAGTTAAACCAAAACATCTACAAAATTTACTAATAATATGTAAGGAGTCATACATTCCAAACCCCATATCAATAAATTGTTCTAACAATACCTTATTGATTTGATTGATTGAATTAAATCTTATACCATCAGCCCCAAATCTATGTTTTACTATACTAAAATTTCTTAATAAAAAGTCATAGGATATAGCAATATGAGCCTGGTATAAGTATCGGGATGGTACTCTTGTTAGCATAGATTCGAATACCATAGGTGTAGACCTTCTACCCACACCTAACAATATATTTATTCGGTAACCACATTCAGTGTGTAACACTAAAACTTTAGAATTTCTATCTACCCCATCAGAACGAATTCCGATATAAACGTCTTTTATTTCTACATTACTTAGTCTCATAGTAAAATTCTAAATAAAGTGTGTCAGTTTCAATTGTTGTAAATGATTCAATATAAAGACAATAATGTTGTTCATCTAAATAGATGTGGTCGTGTATCTCATCGAATATTATTGTATCCAGATACGGTATCTTCATTGTATAAGAAGGGCACTGTGAACAAGGTTTTGCCTTTTTTGATGTTGCGCAAGATGTTAGGTTTATTGTAAACCCAATTAATAAAGTTATAATTAATAACTTAAAATATATTTTCCAAACTTTTTTCATATTTTTTATAATTTACTTAAATCAATTTTACCCAATACTTTAAATTGTGGTATGTAACGATTTTTATTTTTTACTATATAACTTAAAGATATTTTCCTATCAGTACGTCCAGCATGGTATTTACCACACCCATCACATTTATACGTATTTAGTAGCTCATTATCACCTTTTTTATCCATCCACTTTTTTAGGTTATTTTTAATACACCACTCTTCAGCTTCTTTAAAGGTATTGTAAGATACTTTTTTACTGTATTTAGGTTCCCCCTTTTTATTATTACCCCTAAAGGTTGTACAACTAGTCTTTCCCATTCTTTAATTGATTAGTTAAGGTATGACTGTATTGTTGATGTTGTATGTTTGTATTTAGCTCCCGTACCTTTACATTCAGAAATGATTGGGTATTTACGGTTTCGTGTTTTGAATTCAACGATAGTGTGTTTTTGCCCTCTAGACATAAAGGTTTTACCTATTATGTTAGATTTAAATCCATAAGCTTTTGATAGACCCTCATTAGCAGAATTAACAGTGTTTAAAGTTTTTTCATCTTTAGCGTTTGTCTCTACTTTCATTGTAGTATTATACTCAGATGTGCTATAACGACACGTACCAAACGTAATCTTAACTTCTTCTTCCTTTTCAATTTCTTTAATCATAGATTTTATCTTGTCTTGTATTCTGCTAATTTTGGTAGATGTTATCATTCTGTTTTCTTTTTTTAAGGATTAATAATGAAACAAATATAAAAGAAAAAAGTCTAATGGCAAAATGCCATTAGACTTTTTAATGTTTTAGGTACGGAAATTTATTTATTTAATTGTTAGTGATTTACTTGTTGACTCTGTAACTAAATGTGGGACTTTTATTATTAGTAACCCATTTTCCATTTTAGCGTCAGCTTCAGATAATTTAAATCTTGTTGCTACCTTATACCCAAAATTAAATGCTCTTTTAGTGAGACCATTATAGTAATACTTTTTTGTATTATCTGCCTTTTCTAAAATCTCTGTTACTTTAGGTTTATTATAGATGATTCTTAATACATCTCGTTCTATTTTTATTTCTACATCTTTTTTACTTAAACCAGTACAAGCAAGTTCTAATGTTAGACCTTCTTCGTCTTCATAAACATCTACTGGATGTTTTAGTTTTGCTGTATGTAATGGGTTAAAAGGTTCTTCTCTGTCGAAGAAATTTCTGACAAGAATGTCAAAAGGTGTTGTGATTTGTTGTGTTAGACCATTGTCTATTTCTCTAAATAGTGTTGTCATAATTCTAAAATTTATGTTTTTTGTTATTTTATTAGTGGTTCCCATTCGGTGAACCTAATTGTACCTAAATTACATTAATAAATATAACACAAAATATTTTTTTGTCAAGTGTGTTTTAAAGAGACCTCATCTATCGGTATTAAACCTTTTAGGGTTAGGCCTATACTAAAATTTTGTTTTAAAACTAACCCCTTTTTTGTGACATCCATCACAGTATAGGTCGAATTAGCCCAAATAACCGTAGAACCGATTTGTATATTCCCCACCACTATTTAACTAAATTATCTAAAATATTTTTATAATGTTCGCTATGTTCACTATTAGTGTTAATAGCATCAATTAGTTTATTGATGATTTGTTTTTTATTTAAATTTTTGGTGTTTAATATTACGATACCATTATATCTAGTATCTTTAATATGTTCCTGCTGTAGTATATAACATTTAAACTCTTCACTATAATATATTTTATCCATAACGAACATGTATATATTAAAATACCCACCACACGTTGGGTATTTTTATTAGTGATAGCAATTTTTACATAATTTCCACCACTTCCAAGTCAAAAATTAACTTTTTACCAGCTAAAGGATGGTTAGCATCAACTGTAGCGGTTTTTTCTTTAACTTCGGTAACCACAACATTCATAGCCCCTTGTTCAGTTTGTGCCTGTAACATTTGACCTTGTTTTACCCCTTCAGGTAATTTTTCCATTGCTACTTCATTAATTAGTTCATCTCTGACTGGACCATAAGCTTGTTCTGGTTCTAATTCTACGGTTTTTTTATCACCAGAATTTAAACCAACAACACCTTGTTCAAATCCAGGTATTAATTGTCCTTCACCAACAGTAAACTCTAATGGTTCTTTGTCTTTAGATGTGTCGAAAATATTATTGTCCTCAAACTTACCTGTATAATGAACTTTTACTTTACTTCCTTTTTCAATCATTTTAATGTTTTTTTTTAAGTTTTTTTAATTATATATAAATATATAGCTATTTATCTTTTTTGTAAAGTAAAATATGATTAATAAAATAATGTTATTTTAATTTAAATCATATGTACATTTAGTTATTTTTTATATATTATTGGTATATATGAAATTATCACTTTTTGATTTTGACGACACTTTATTTGAAACTCCATACAAGGAGGATTGGTCCTACATGGATAACCCATTTAGTTTAAGTTTACATAAATGGAATTTTAAAGCTAAAGATTACGTTATTAAAGATTATAGAAAAGAATATTTAAATAAAAATACTAAAGTTATTTTATTAACTAATAGGATTAGTGACGTAGAACATGAACTAAAAAATGTGTTAAATTCACATTCAGTTTTTTTTGATGAGTACCTACCGATAAAAGGTAAAGGTGGTGATAGGTCAAAAGGTAATAGAGTTTTAAAATTATTAGAAAAATACCCAAACACTAACGAGGTTGAGTATTGGGAGGATAAAGACAAACATATAATAGATGTAGTTAATGTCTTGAAGAATTTCCCTGACATTAAACTTAAAATCAATAAAATTACTTAACCTTTTCAATATTCTCTGTTGGTCTGTTAGAGATGTCTATTAAATCTTTATTATCCACAAACCAAACATTATCAAACACATCTATTAAATTTCTAATATTATCTTTAACCTTTTTATGGTAATTAGATACTATTTCAGTTGGTAAGCTTCTTGGCCTTTCCGCGTTTCTTTGTTGAGATATTTCTAATGGTGTCCTGACGTATATTAGTGTGGTATGAAAACCACTATCTTTAGCTATTTCTAAAATTTCTTCCATAACTTCTTTTTGACCCCCGCCAGCATCATACAAAACATTAGCCCCCTCTTTTCTTTCTTGTTGTAAAAAGTTTTTTAAGAATTTAACCGTTAGGTTTCTTGGGTCGGATGTTGTATGTGTTAAATCTAATACTTCTTGGTACCCTTCGGGTGTTGACATTTTTTCTGACCATTCGTTACCCCATAATTTTTTAGCCACCATTACTCTAACTTGGTCTACGTTGAATAGTTTAGTATTGTTTAAATTTATAAGATTGTTAGTAATAAAACTTTTACCAACACCTGGTCCGCCCGCAATTAAAACGAAATTATTGTTTGAGTTATCAAAATTTATAACTCTTTCCTCTTTTAATATACTTTCACCTATTTTTTCTTTTTGTAACTCCTCTCCTTTCTCTTGCAACAATAAAGAACCAACCCTATATAATTTTCTTTTCCATTTATCAGCTTTTTTATGGAATCTTTTTTCAAAAAACTTAAAAAACTTTAAAGGACTTTCTTTAACACTTTTTGGTACGTTATCCATAGTTATACCAATACCCATTTCACTCATACCCTTATTACCAATATCTAAAGTTTTATCCCATATGTTTATTAATGATTTTAAGGCTTTATCTTCACTTCTTGGGTCAAAACCTTTAGAAATAAGGTCCATATTACCAAATATATTATCTAACATTTGTAACGGATTGTTACCTTTAAGTTCTTTATTGGGTAATTTAAAAGATTTAATATATTCTTCAGCGTTAAAATCTTCTAATCGTTTCATTTGTTCCCACATACTAGATTTTTTTAGTTCTATTAAAAAATCTTCTTTTGTGTTTATATCTTTTTCTTTTAAAAGATAATATAATTGTGTTACTCTCGCGTTAACTTCAAATGATAAATGTAAATAAATTAAATTTAAAAAATTTTTCCACCAACCTATACCTATTCCATCTACCATTGGGTTTTGTATCATAGCGTTTAAAACCATCTCTTTACCAAAATGTGATTGTCCACCACCTTCTAATTGTTTTATTTTTTGATATGTGTGTAGTAATTCGTGAGATATCGTGTCAGAAAGATTTTCTTTTAGGTCACGTAGTGGTTTATCCTTATCAACCAAAATATCAAAATGTAGTTTTACACCTGGAAAAACAGCTACTTTACCAACATTACTAAGTTCCTGACCTATATCCCCACCAACACTGGCGTTTACCCTACCATCACCTTCCAAATCAAATAGTTCTGACGGTAACCCCACAATGTTATATGTTATTTCTGGTCTCCATAGGGGCACTTTTTTAAATATTTCTGAATTTATAAATTCTTTTAAGTCATTAAAACCATTATCCTTGGCTACGAAGTCCATAACCTCATTACCATGTATTTCCCGTGTGTTTAGTCTATAAGCCGAACCCTCTTGTTCCTCACCTTCTTTATTTATATAATGTACCGGACCTTCCTCATCCCAATGGTCCATCTTATTAGCGTCATTAAATATTAATTGTGATAAAGAATCAACCCAAGGAGTTAAAGCTTTAGGTACACCCATTATTTCTTTTAATAATTCTTTCTTTTTCATCATCTAAAATAAAGTCGTTTTCTGTTATAAACCATAATTGGGTTTTTTGGGTTGTTATAGATTTCTTTGAAGATTTTTACAGAATTTGGTCCATCCACTTTTAAAGATTCTTTTAAACCCATAGTAAATTTGGTGTTTGATTCTTCTAATTGTTTTGGGTTACATCCCTTAACATCACAATAATCAGCTTCACAAAGTTCAGAAATAGCCATGCCTGTATAAAAACCGTGTAAATCATTAGGTACAACATACCTATCAGCGTTACACCAAACACATACAGTACGTTTTTCCCTTAAAATATCAGCATATGTATCGTTGATTGAGTAATCGGTATACTCGAATAACTTACCATTTTCATCCTCTTCTACACCTTCTACTTTTGGCATAAATAAACCACTTGGGGAACCGTGCCCCATCATAATAATTCTATTATGTCTTTTCATGGTTTCTGCTAGATTAAAAAATTCATCGGGTTTTGTTAGAACTGTAGCGTCCAAATCAGAATAAGTTGGTTTAAGAAAATCAGTTGTCCTGTCGTCTGGATGTATTAGTAAAACATCACCACTTTTAACATTTTTCCATTTAAGAGATTCTAGTTCTTCTTGAGTCTTTTCTATTCTAGGTTTTTTTGGTCCAAAACTAAATTGGTCAAACCAACCCCATTCGTCATCCAAATTATCTAACTCATTATTTTCCTTGATAATCCTAACAAGTCTATTAATATCTTTTTCAGTTAGTTTATGCATTTTTTTCATATACTATAAATATGTTAGTGTTTGAAGTTAGGTAAATTTTTCAACTCATTTAGCTTATGTTCTTCTACATTACTTAGTTCTTTTGGTACTATTGGGTTTAGGGTTACGTATAAATCACCTTTTATATTTGTTTGTTCATCTAAAAAGCCCATACCTCTTAATCTAAAGGTTTTGTTTATTTCAGATAGTTTAGGTATTTTTATTTTAAGTTTTCCACTTAATGTTTCAAATTCTTTATCAACACCCAATAGTATATCTAATATTGGTACATCTAAATTTCTCTTTAAGTTCAAACCATCCATTGAATATATTTTATGTGGTTTTATTCTTATTATAAAATACACATCACCATGCCCCGAACCTTTAACAAAATTACCTATGTTTGGGTATTTGAACATTGACCCTTCTGTGATTCCTTTTGGTATTTTTATTTTAATTTCTTTATTTTTTAATGTACTACCTTCACCATTACAATGGTAACAAACTTTTTTATAAAGTTTTCCACCACCACGACAATTATTACACGCAAACATAAAAGGCCCTTGTTGTATATGTCCATGCCCACCACATTGGTTACAATTTTGTGGTTCAAAACCACCTTCACCATTACAATTATTACAATTATCTTTAGCCTGATAATTTACAATTTTTTCTTTCCCGTGAAAAGATTCCTCAATAGACAGTTCTAGTATTAGTTTTAATGGTCTAACCATACCACCACCACGGTGAGGGTTACCACCTAATGGGTTTTGATTATTTGGTTTTTGTTTTCCTGTCAATATTCCATAAGCTTCAGACATTTTTTTAAATTTTTCTTCAGCTTCTTTATTGTTTGGATTTAGGTCTGGGTGGTATTTTTTAGACATTTTGCGATAAGCCTTTTTTACTTCATCAGTAGAAGCACCTTCATTTAAACCCAAAATACTGTAATATTCTTTCATATCTTAATAATAATAGTGTGGACATTTATTGTAAATGTATGTAATATTAAAAAATAAACAATGTACCAAATAATATTAATAGAAAATAGTAAAAAGATTAAAACACTATATACATATAGTCGTGAACATGATGCGTTATATCGTTTTACAAATATTAATAATAAAAAAGTTCATTTCCCCAAGAAACAAGTATATAAGAATAAGGTATTAACTGAAGTTTCATATGATGTTTTATTATTGAAAAAACGTGTTGAGGGTGATAAGAGTATTATAGTTAGAGATAATTATGGTAAGTTATTAGAAGAGTTTATGGAGGACCCTAATTGGGTTGTTTTGGGTCGTTCTGATTATAAGGTTGAGGAGCAATTTACCGTTAGTGGTGCTAATCGTAAATTAAACGCTAGTGAAATAATAAAACATGTACTATTATCCAAAATATCAGAAAAAAATACCAAACAAATAGTGATATTAAATAATAAAATAGTGATAGAGGGTTTAAACCTTAATTTAATTACTTGTAAAAATACTGATGAAGCTATTAGATTTTACAATAAACTTAGGTCTTATTGTTTTGATAATGGTGTTAAAGATGTTGTGTTTTTTGGTTCAATATCTAAATCATACAAAAAAGAATGGTATAAAAAAATTCACGAAATAACTGGTATTGGGTATAATCGATTGTATAGAAGTAGTAGTCGTTAATTAAGGTTAATTTCTGTTTTAGCTAAGGATGTTGACATAGCTTTAAATATTTGTTTTTTATTTAAACTAGGTACCGAAGTCTCAACCCAATTCTCTATCGCTATTTGGGTCATTTCTTGTATTAATATTTTTGGGTAACCTTTTTTAGTTAATTCTGACCTTATTCTTTCAATATATTTAATTAGGTCTTTTAACATGTAGTGGTTTTACTATAAATATGTTTAACTAAGTATTTTCTTTAAAAACGATTTTCTATGGTGTAATGTAACCCCTTCACTTAATATTTTTTCTATGTGCTCTTTTGAACCGTAACCTTTATTACTTTTCCAATTATATTTTGGGTAAAATCTATCTATTTTTATCATGTAATCATCCCTAACCACCTTAGCGACAATTGAGGCTGCAGCTATTGATAAGTACTTATTATCACCCTTTATCACACACGTATGTGGAATGTCCGTTTTATTTTCAAAAACATTACCATCAACTAAAAGATGTTCTGGCTTAATGTCTAAATTTTCAATGGCATAATACATAGCTGAGTAAGTCGCGTTTTGAATGTTGTCTCTATCTATAATGTCTTGTGGTATAGAACAATATGTCCAAGATATTGCATTTTCTTTTATCAACTCAAAAGCTTCCAACCTCTTTTTTTCTGATAATTTTTTAGAATCTTTTATTAAATCTGATTCAAAATCTTTTGGAAGTATGACAGCTCCAGCAAAAACAGGTCCGGCAAGACAACCCCTACCAACCTCATCTATACCACAAACATAGTTTAAATTACTTAATTCTTTGGGGTGTTTTTCTAGTCTAACTTTCGTTTTCATTATTTTGAAACTTAATATTCATATCAAAAACTTTTAAACTGAAATCATTATCTAAGTTTTTATAGTCAAACTCTTTTTTTTCGTTTCTAAGTTCTCTATGTAATTTTTCGTGTAATCTTTTTTCTACACTAAAAACTATTTCTTTAGGTAATAAAAATTTACCATTTTTAACCTCATCCATATTAGTCATGGAGTAAGCAAAATCTATAACATTTTTTAATTCCATCCTATTATTTTTTTTATTTTAGTTAGTATTGAAGACTTTTTGTATTGGGTATTGGGTTGATTTTTAATTTTTTCACCTAAACCATTATTAATTTCATTAATAAATTTATCTTTTTTTAATTCAGTAACCATTCTATCTTGTAGTAGTTTTCTTTTCTCTTGTTCTAGTTCCCACTCACCTCTATTTAAGGACTTTGGTTTTTTACTCATATTGTTTTTATTTAATTATAATGCTTATGATGATATAAATAAATAACAACTAGTGTATTATTCTCTTTCCATTTTTAAATATTCATAGTAATATTAACTATAAAAATTTAAAATTATGAATACACTACTTTTTATTTTAATTACCTATGGTTTTTCAAACATAGTCGTATACGGTTCAATATTTGACGGTTTTCGAGAATTTTGGAATAAATTTAACCCCAGTTTTTTTGGTACCCTGTTTTCTTGTATGGTATGTTTTCCTACTTGGGCGGGATTCTTATTATCACTAACGTTTTTCTCACCAACACTGTATTATGGTTTGGGTGATTTAAGTTTTTTTGGTTTATTTGAGGTACCTAAAGAAGTTAGTTCTGTTTTTTGGGATGGTGTTTTAGCATCTGGAACAACTTGGTTGATTCATACGTTTCAAGAGATGGGTGAAAGAGCTTTTAACGAGGAATAAAAAAAAGGGACTTAGTCCCTTTCTTTGTAATTTAAAATATCCATTATATTTTTTTCTTCTAACTCTTCTTTAAAAGTCTTTTTGGTTACACCAATATTTTCATAACTATCAATAATACCAATATCTTTAGCTTTAGTTAACCACTCTTCATATTTTTCTGTCGCCTTTTCATCGTCTACCGCTGAAAATCTTTTTTCACCAAAAGCTTCACCACCCCTATTATCTGTGTGAACAGTTTTATTAACAGTTATTGTTCCAATAAACTCCTCAAAAGTATCTAAATCACCTTCACCTAAGTTTTCGTAAATGGTTGTTATAGCTTCTTCAGTTAAATTTAATTTATACTTAAAAGTATAAAAAGTTAAGTCATTTAAAGCCTTAACCCTATTTGGTAGATTGACCTTCTCTTGATAATTCTTTGGTAGTCCCATTTTGTTTTATTTTGTTTTTATTATCCATATCATTCAAATATTCTGGTTTGATTGACGGTCTTGGGTCTTCCCCTTCTTTAGTCACTTTACTTGGTGGTGGGGTTGGTTTTTTACTTGTTCCTAGTTTTAAGGAATTTTCTTCCGTTGTGAATTTTAAATTACTTAACTCATCTAAATTTTTATTTTCAAAAACCCTTTTGAGTTCCTCAACCTTTATTCTTAATAGTCTTTCTTTTTCTTCTACTTCTAGATTAGGGTTTATAACTTTTTCTTCGATAAAATCTAATATTTCATCAAATGACCTTGTGTCAGAATAAAACATATTATATAATATATTACTACCTTCTTTAATTTGTTTTTGTTGGACCTCTATATGTGAGTTTTCTTCTATTAACCAATTACTCTTCAAATTAACTTCAACTATTCTATAATTTTCAGCTATCTTTAAGCCTTTAAAATATGGTTTTAATTTATTTAATCTATTCTGTATCATTATAATATAATTCCTGTAAATATTGTTGTTATTATATAAGAAATTGAAAATCCTAGCAAAAACCGTTCACCCTTAGCTATTTGGTATTTGCTAGGTAACTCTTCTCTTAAACGCACTATCATATCCCAAATATGGTTCAAACAATTAAGCGAACACATTAGGAATATGACTAAAAATATTTTATTTAAAATAAAAATTGTCATTATGCGTCAACCATTTGCTTTTTTGTATTACTAATTTCATCTCTAGTATCTTTAGCTAGATTTCTAATTTCTTGTAATGTTTTTCTAGCTCTAGTTCCAGCTGTCTTATTTCCTTTTTCGTTAAACTTTTCATAATCTTCTTTAAAAGATTCTAAAAGTGATTCAAATTCAATTATTTTATTCATTATCATTGTTTTTTAGTTTTTCCCCATTTTTAGGGATTATTATGTTATTACTTATAAATTCTTCCCAAAAATTAACTTTTAAGGAGGAATCTTTTAATTTACCCAGTTCTTCTATTATTTTGGGTACTTTATTTTCTGGACACACATCTTTATCCATTAATATGTGTTCAATATTAGCTTCAGCTTTTACTTTTTGCTGAAGTAACTCATTCCTAACTATGTCTAAGGTTTTTAAATTCATAAAACATTTTTAATAAAAATAGGTTGTTCTTTTTTAAATTAAAGGTTTATATGATTAATTTACCATAAAACTTTTATTGAAAATTTTATATATCTCTAATAAACTTTCATATTCAGACATAGTTTTTGTTTTATTAAAAGAAAATAAACTTTCCCAAAAATTATTTAGTTTATCCCCACTTAATTTTATTTTATTTTTTTCTTCGTAAAAGGACTCTTGGTAGAATGTTAAAAAATAATCATGAAGTTCTTTTGTTGTAAGGAAATATATTCCTTCATTTTTAAATGATACTAAAACCTTATTCCAACACCAATCAAAATGTTTATTTTTATCGTCACCAAAAGTTATGTCATCACCCATATATGTTTTAAACACAAGGTCATTAAGTGAGTATGTGAAATCGTAAAATAAATCAATACGTTCTTTGGTTATATTGTTTATTTTATATAATAGAATTAAGTCTTCTCTTTCCATATTTTTCGATATATATTCTATGAAGTCTAATACTTTCCCTATTTTTTTATTTCTTTTCATACACTAATCATAATAACAATAGGGCAAGATTCAATGGTATTATATGTTTTTTAATAGTTCCACTAACTTTGGGTCGGGAAAACAATCAAATTTATCTGTACGCACATTTGTGTGTGTCCATAAACCTTTTATTCTACCATTATATGCGTCATCATTAAATCCAAAAGCGTCTTTAGGGTGTACACCATCTTTTAATAATTGTGGTAAACCTGCCGACATATCTATTTGTGGGTATATCTTTTTAACATGTTTAATCAATAACCCTAAACTTTCTATTTGTTCTTTAGTGTATGTGTGCCAGTATTGATGACCTCTAAATTCATATCCCAAATCACATACCATACTTTCTGGAACCTCACTATTAACATATGTGTAATATTTACCATTCTTTTTAGTTACATAACCAAAATTGTTAATTTCAACAGCTGAAGAATACTTAGACATATTAAAATTACCTACTTTACCTAAATGCCAACCAATATAGTAGTCAGGGAAACACTCTACAACTTGCCCATTGTATTTGTCATCACCATAACTACCTATCTTAACACTTGTCCCACCAATACAATATTGTGTTGCCACACGTCCTCTTTTGTCCTTATTCCAACTATTAATGGTATTGTATGGGTTGTTCCAACCAGCGGTGTGATGTATAAAGAAATTTTCTGGTTGTATCTCACCATAATCTTTTACATACTCATCACCATCCAGATAAGCTCTATCAATCTCTAAACCATCTTCTGTCGTATAAGAACCTAAATAATTTAATTTATCATCAGTGTCTTCAGAATCATCAAAATAAGTTCTGTCCGTATCCACATCAATTATATTATCAAAACTATTTCCCAATGTTTTATTTGCTAATGTTTCATATGTTTTTGAACCAACAATACCATCAGCAATTAATCCATTGTCTGTCTGAAATTTCTTTACTGACGATTCTGTACCTGAACCAAATATACCATCTGTGGTAATACCTAACATTTGTTGAACCTCCTTTACCTGTTCACCTCTATCTCCTTTTTTTATCATAATATCATTTTTAACACCATCCATTAGACAGCTATATGTTGTGTTACCAACTAACCCATCTACCTTTATTTGTTTTGAAAATTGAAAATTCTTAACTGCGGTTTCAGTTATATCCCCAAAGTAATCTGTAATTGTGTGATATGTCCAAAAACCATTATCATCTAATAACGTTTGTAATTCTTTTACATCTGGACCACTATCACCTTTTTTTAATAACATTTCTTTTTTTATAATAAATATGTAGGCAAAAAAATAAGGTCCGAAGACCTTATGTTTTTTTGTTAAAAATTTTAATCAGACCCATAAGTTTGATAATCTTTTCACATTATAGTATAGTAATTATTTTTAAGTCAAAAATTTCCATTTTATTTAAAATTATAAGTAATTTAATAGTATATTAACTTGATTCTTCATCATTTCAACAGTTGATTCACCATACAAAAATTCATCTAATTCCTCTTTAATTTCTTTAACAGTTTCTTCTTGTTCTAGACTTATTTCTTCATCTCCATCATCATAAGCTAATTTAGCTAATTTCTCCCATCTTAATTGTTCCATGCCTTCTTCACCTTCCATATCTTCACCATCTTCTTTGATTACTTTTCTAACCAATTTCTCAAGGTCTTGTTCTGTTAATTTAATTACTCTACCCATTACTTACACATTTTTCTACAAGCTGCCCCTAAATCTTTATCATTAGGGTTGTCTTTAGCCATATCTTTTAACTTTTGTGTACAATTACCATCTTGTTTGATTAATTGTCTACATTTAGCCCCTAAATCGGCGTCATTAGGTAATCCTTTAGCTAATTTATTAATTGTTGCTTTGTTTGCTTTTGCGTTAACAGCAACAGTCTCATTTAAAGATTCTTTTCCTCTAGCCTTGTTCATCATCTTAAGGAATACATCATCATTTTCTTTAATAACTTTTTTATTTGAGTCAGAAGATTTAAATTCCCATAGGTGCCTCATTTTGTTAATACTTTCATTAACAATATTTGTATTTTTTTCGTGTGTGATAATAACTTCACCATCTTCAGCTCCTTCCCATACTAACCTATAAGAGTTTTGACCATCAGTTATGGAAAATACTGTTTCATCAACTCGAACCCTAGAAGGTAACCTATCAACTAATTTAATAATTTGTCCTTTATTTTTAATAGTTCCTTTAACTTTAAAGATATTTTCTTTATTAATATCTGAATAACCCTCACTTTTAATTGCTTTATCTGTTACCCTTACTTTTGGTGTGTAATGGTATTCGTCTGGGTCTTCGTATTTGTGTTTTAAATATTTTTCACTATATTTTTTTAATTTCTCATAAGTTTCATCACCATCATTAAGGTCTTCCATTCTTTCCTCAAACTTATCATAAACTTCCGTACCTTCATTATCATACTTCAATGCTTGCATTCCAGTACCTAAAGCCTCAGTAGAATAAACGTCCTCTGGTTCTGTTTGGTCGTCTTCTCTATCTACCTTTGGTGAGTCAAATTCTTCATTAACTGATTCGTTAGTCCCTCTTGAGATTTTTTGGTCGGCCGTAAATGGTCCAACATTTTTTGGAAAATATCCTTTACTACCATCCATACCTCCTGGCTCTTGTGCTGAACCGCCTTTTGAAAGATAATCCTTAACATTCTTTGCTTTTTCATCTTTAAACATAAATGTGTTTTTTTCGTTCATACCTTCATCACCTTCACCACTTTGTACATCAACCCCCCAATAGTGAGTACCATCTTTATATTCATAACCGTACATAACTGATACAATTTTTCCTTCAGCGTTTTTAATTTCTTCTTTTTCACCAGTCTTCTTAAACTGTTTATTTAGAATATAATTATTAACTTTTCCTGCCGCCCATTTAGCTGCCAGACCTAAAGCTGCCACACCAAGAACCGTCCCTATACCCACTACTTCATTAATAGATTCACCAATTTGTGATGGTTCAGATTCATCTGTTTTTTGAAATCCTACCATTCTTTCAGCAACCTTTTTATAATAGTCGTCAGCGTCTTTCTTATCTTCTTTATGAACCTTATTTAAGGCGGGTTGTACAGATGGTTCACCCAACTTAGTACCTTTTTTATTTTTCTTATTAAAATAATCTTCCACCGTTTCCATTGAACCAAATTGGCCAGCTTCTTCAGAGTCTAGATTATCACTTTTACCTTTAACACCAAAAGCGACCTCCATATCTTCAAAACCTTTTGTTTCAAATAAATGGTTCATTTTTTCTTTTAATATTTTTTTAATGTTTTTTGACATGTTTATCTTTTTTTATAAATATCCTTGTTATAACAAAAAATTAATTACTTCCTGTATAATTCTTTCTAGGTTCCATTTTCTCATAAAACCCCTCTTTACTTCCTGCCCACCAAATAGGTAACCCATGCTCTTTATTGTATTCCATTTGTTCTGGTGTAACACCCTTTAATTTAGCTTTAATCCTATCTAATATTTTTTCTTTAGGTAGGCCTGTTGATTTAGAAACTTCCTCTATGTTCTCAAATACTGTATCACTAAACTCCAATGGACTGTCTATGGCTCCTTGACTACACCATGGTTGGTTATTGTATTTAGCACATTTGTCTTTAATTTTAACATACTTACCACCTTTAACCCATTTAATTTTATTAACTTCTTGGAATAAATCGTATTGTGGCATTTTCCATGTCATAATAGTTTTACCATTTAAAGTGGTTACCATTGGTCTATATTCTTTTGGTGTATTTATAAAACCTTCATTGTTTAAAACATATTCTTCTTTTGAATCCGTTGAGTATGTACCCTTTTTAATGAATTCTACATTTTGTAAGCCCCAAACGCCCATTAATTCATCTCTAAATTGAGCTGATGTTACCCCTGGTATTGGGCTATCTTCTACTTCTGTTTGTTCAGTTAATACACCACTATTATTAATTTTTTGTACTATTTTACCACCTTTAAATATTGGTTTTCTAGATGGTACATGGTCTTTACCCTTTGCCCCAAATATCGGTACTACTGGCGGTCCGTTTGCTCCCCACACCGAAGCGTGTGTTGTTGCCTCTTCTATGTCTTCTTCTTTGGGTTTTTTCTTTTTAGTCTCGTTGATTTCTTTATGACCCAAATCTTCTTTTACTGCTGACACCAATGAATCAATATTTTCTTGTGAAATTGGTATAGGTATTGTGTGCTCGTGTTCAATTTCATCGATATCGGTAAATTCAAATCTTTTCTCTGGTTTATATTTTAAGAATCTTTTAATATCTGGTACTATATGTGTCCAAAAAACAGTTTTATTATTTTGGTCTATTTTTATGGTTATATCACCCACCTTAAATACATGATACCAACCATTATCTTCATATTCTATCTTACCACCTTGTTTTATAAAATCTCTAACATAAACATTTAAACTACTCCAATTACTTTTACCGTAGTTACTTTCTTTAGGTTTATCTTTACCTCTTAATCCTTGTATAAACTTATATAATGAATAAACACCCACAGCAGTTAATAAAAAACTACCAAACCCCTCATTAATAGGTTCATATTTTTTCTTTTTACCCTCATTTACTACATCTTCATCACCCAACATATCAAAAACATCTTGAGCAAAGTCAGGGTCTGTTAGGTCAGCTTGAATTTGGTTTAGGCTTTCTTTATCGTATCTTTCTTCTAATATATCATATAGATAATCATAAAGTTTTCTAATTGCCCATTTGCTGGATTTTAATTTTATATTATTTACCTCAATGTAGGCGTATGTGTCACCATACGAATTATATCCATAAGTGACACGAATTCTAGCGTCTTGTTTTATACCTGGTAAAGAAAATCTTATATCTCCACCTTCTATGGGTGCACTTTTATAACGTGTATCACCAATAGTAATGTCCGTGGGAAAACTTTGTTTTACTCTTTTTAAAATATTTAAAACAATTTTATCTTCTTTGGTTCTAAATAACCAACCCTCATTAATCTTATCTGTTTGTTTGTCTGTTAAAGATAAATCAGAATCATTCCAATCAATATCCATTTTAGCTAATATATCCGATATTTCACCACCTTCCCAAGCTAATTCATCTTTTCTTTCCCAACCATGTTTATCACCAACCCATGCGTCACCATCAAAACTACCACCTTCATCTCTTAACTTACTAGAGCTACTTGATGATAGTTCTCTGATTAGGTCTTTTTTATTAATGATTTTTGATTCACTCTTTTTAACTACCGTATATATTTTACCTATTGGGTTGCTTATTGATTTTTTACCAACAACTTCTTTACCTACTTGTTTTGCAAATGGTTTTTTTATTATAGTTTCTTTTTTACCACCTAGAGGTTCAATAAAAACCCCAGTACTAACACCACCAGCTGTAGATGTTTCTTCTAAACCTTCTTCAGAAGCTTTGACACCATATTTTTTATTTGAATAATAGTCTGGATACTCTGTAATATGGTCCATCGCAATTTCTTTGGCTTTAACCTTTGAATCTGTATGTTCCATTTCTATTTTAGCCCCTAATTTAATTTCTTTCCTAATATTACCTATTGGTACTTTATGTTTTTTAGCAATATCTTGTACTGTCAACCCTTCGGCTTCACCACCTTTAATTTCTTCAGTTTCTACTTTTATATCTCTAACTTTTGGTCTTGTTGCACTTAATGCTCTTTTAAAGTTTAAACCAACCGATTTACCACTTTTATTTTTTTTTGATGCTTGGGATAACTTAAAATCTGAATCTTCACCTAACATATCCATGAATTCATCAGGACTTATTTGTTCCTCTGAAGGTGGTAATAATTCGTAATTATCTATTCCAGGTATAACACCTAACATTCTACCATCATCCCACCTAACATGTAAAGTACCTAAACTATCTATTTGTTCAATTGTACCTTCTAACCCTTCATCAACAGGTCTGTCATCTTCCATGGAAACCATACGAATTCTTATACCCTTTTTCGCTAATGGGTCTTTATTTGTATTATCGTTAATCCAACCCATTATATATTATCCAATTTATTTGACCAAAAACTTCTTCTTTGCCACATTGTTTTATAGAATTGTACTAATACTTTTTCTGAAATTTTAGCGACTTCCTTCTGTGTTGGTTTGTCGTTTTTTAATTGTTTTTTAACTAAAGCTTCTATTTTGGTTTTTATATCCGAAGACTTTAACATGTCCTCGAATTCCTTTCTGGCTAACTTTTTAATTTCAGCTTTATCATCTCTGGTTAATTCTTCTTTTATGATTTTACTAATATCCATAATAATAAATATTGTGCATAAATAAAAAAATCGAGTATATACTCGATTTTTTTGTGTGATGATAATTAAGCATAATAATAACCTATAAGTTATTATTTTTTACTTAAATTATGCTCTTCTTTTGTTACGTGGATTTCTTTTTCTGTTTTCAGAAATTCTATTATTTCTGTTTTTTTTAGATTCTTCTAGTCTTTCCTCTTTTTTTACCCTTTTTACGATATTTTCTAATAGAGTAACAAACTCATTTTCGGTGTATCTTAATACTTTTTTAGCCATTTTTTTATGTTTTTTAAAAAATAATTATTCTATAATAAATATGTCATATATAAGCGAAAAGTTTTTATAATCTAAATTTACTCATATAATATCTTTTTCGGTGTTGCCTACCCACCATTTTAGTCATTAACTCCAATGTTTCAGGTATTTCACTACCTTCATCATCTAACTCACTAGTTAATTTTATAAGTAGTTCTAAAAATTCAGCTGTAAGTTGTCTAACATAACTCATACGACCTAAATCATCTTCTATAATATCACTTAAATTATCTAACCTATTTGTTAAATCTGCGACATCACTCTCAACATCATTGGCCTCCATTAAATAATTTAATGAATCTTTTAGTTCTGAATTTGTAAATATAATTTCTTTAGTGGGACGCAAAAATACTTTTTTCTATAAATATATTAATTTTATGTAAAAAGTTTATTTTATAACAATTTTTCTATTTAAAAGATTGGTTAGAGTACAACTAATTAATTGATTAATATCAGAATACTCATTTTCTTTAATTAAATAACCCTCTACACTAACTTGTGGTGCGAACTCACTACCCCCCATTTGGTCTAGTTTACTCCACATTTCTTCATTACCATTCATTTCGACAATTTCATAACGTAAACCAATTCTGTCTAATTTATTTTTTAAATCATTACAGGCGGGACAACCGTCTAGAGAATATATTAAAACTTTTTTATCTTCATTTTCTTTTATCTCCTCCAATAAATTTTTAATTTGTTTATTCTCCTTGTTCATAATTGTTTTTTATTTAATCTAACAATATTATGTTAATAATTGAAGTTAATCGATAACATTTCTTACAATCCATGAAGAAGTTGTTATGGTCGCACAACCTAAAATAAAACCAACCCATGGTTTATTATACCATTTATCGACCTTTTTAAGTCTATCATCGTATGATACAATGGTCTCATTTAATAGACCAATTTGTTTATCTTTATAACCTAATAATATGCTATCCTGTGTAGTTAAAATATTATATAAATTAACTTGGGTTTTTAAATCATTTATTAACACTGTTTTTAAGCTGTCTTGTTGTACTAGTGTGTCGATTGCTTTAAAAACTTCTTCTAGTTCTTGATTTGAGATTGTTGTGGAATCACCAGTTACTTGTGAAAAAGTCGTTAATGATAATAAAATAAAACTAAAGAATATAACTAATTTTTTCATAATGCTTCAATAGTTTTATTATCAAAATCTATTTGCCACACATAATAGTAATCATCTAGTCCTTCTGGTGATTTTGTCATATATACTGGTGTTTTATCTTTATCTGGATTTGTACTTTTAAATTTTTTTCCAGTTTTTACTAAAGTAAGTGATTTTAAGGGATGGTCTTTTTCTGTAGGTGTTACTGTTATTTCGTTTGGATATTCTTCATTTAACACCTTAGAAACCTCCTCTTGTATTATTTGTCTTAATTTTTTCATTTTTTATGTTTATTCTTAAAATCTTTTAATGTATCAACAGCACTTTTAGTGTCCTTAACTTTAGAATCAGTATCTTTAATTTTTTCTTTGTTCTTCTTAATTTTTTCTTTGGTCTTCTTTTTGTCCTTCTCTGTCTTACCTACCTCTTTTTGTATTTCTTTAAAATCGTTTTCTAATCCTTTTTTCTTTTTCTTAAATTCTTTCTTCTCCTTGTTTGAATCGGATATTTTAGAAAAAATAAGGAATATGCCAAATAACGCAACAATACCACCAGATATCCATAACCATATTTTTTTAAGTTTTTCCATAATATTCTTTTTTATATAAATATCTATTATACGACCTCTTTTTTGTTTTTCTCTAGATAATTCTTTAATGTTTCACTATCCTTAGACCATGAGGTTATGGTTTCTATATTACTCACCCAAAAAGAACATTCTGAAGTTAAAATATCGTCTACAGAGTAGTTACCCTCTAAATTATATGTGTCTAATGAAACATCCATATCATAAAAGTCTACTTCCTCACCAATTGGGTCAAGAAAAGATATTTTTATATTTTTACAATCAAATATATCTGTTAATTCTAGCCTTTCACCTATTGCGTACATAAATGATAGGTCTAATTTAAGTCCCATTTTTTTTGTACCTTTTTTACTACCTTTTTCTATTATAAATTCTTGATTTCTTAGTTTAAACCCTTTAAATAGATAAGCTGATACCCCATTCATTTTAATAAGCCATCTATTGGTTTTTAAAGGTTCAAATGATTTAAATTCTTTAATTAATTTTGCCATAATATTAAAACTTTTTTTTTAATTTATTTTTATTAGAATCCGCCTTCTTCAGCTCCAAATTCTCCGCCTTCTTCAGCTCCAAATTCTCCACTTTCTTCAGCTCCAAATTCTCCACCTTCTTCAGTGCCTTCCTCAGCTCCAAATTCATCACCTTCTTCTGTTGGCATACCACCTGTTAGTCTACTACTCCACTCATCTGCCCAAACATCATAATATCCCCTTAATTTTTTAAGTACTTCCAAGACTTCATCACGTAATTGTATTAATTCAGTTGTATGAATATAACACCCAACAGTATCATCTAGTGAAAAAGTCCAATCTATTTTTTCTCTAATTAAATGGCCAGACCATTCAACATTTTCTCTATGTACTTTAATTGGGTCGAACTTAACTAGTTTGGATACTATGTCCTTAAATTTATTCTCCTCATCTTTTTGTTCATCGGGTTCAACCGTTTGTATTTCTTCTTCATTAAGAAGTTTAGACGCTTCCGATTCCATTAATAAAGCCACATTTTCTTTGTTATTAACAGGGAAATCTGTTAACCCTATTTTTTGACCACTTTCTTGTAATCTCCTTATTTTATCTAAAAATTCTCTATTATCCATTTTTATATTATTTTTTCAAATTCAAAAGCCGGACTTACATCCGTTATATCTTTAAAGTAGTTACTTCTAAATGTTATACCTTTAAATATATCGACATCTTCATTATATGTATTATTACCTATAATTTCTTTAGGTATTTTAAATTGGTTACATAAGTGGTCTATCAAGTATTTTAATGACTCAAACTGACTATTGGTATATTTTTTCCAATATTTTTTATTTCTCCAACTTTTTTCAATAAGTTCAGACTCTCTACTATAAGTATGCCCCAACCAATCAACAAAAACGTTCATATCGTTTAATCTTAACCAACCTTCATTAACTAATGTTATTGATATATTACATTTATCTTGTTCACACCCTAAAAAATCTGAATAGTATTTTGGGTCATAGTGTTGGTATATTTTCCCTTCCTTGTCTATCGTAAATGGAGACGTTTTTTTATATGTCCCATTTCTACGATTAATCCATGAATCAAAATGTCGCATATCTTTACGACTATTATGGCCAATAACTATTTGTGTTTTTTTAAACACATTGTTATGGTAATTATTCTTATCTAATGAGTATGTTGTTTTATCTATCTCCACTATTCACCGAGTTTGGGGTTTTTTGGATGTTCTTGACCTAATGGGTGTTTAAAATCTTTAGGTAAAGGGCCTTCAATATCTTTTAATATATCTTCTACACTATTTTTAGGTTCTAATTCATCCTGCTCATCTACAATATCTGTAGATTTAGTTAAATCTTTAGACATACTTTCTTCTATGTCGTTAACACGATGATTAACTAATTCTTCAGTTTTTTCATACTTAACAAAGAAATGTAATGATGTTAGAGATATTATAGGTAATAAACCACCTTCTAAAAACGCCAACCATCTTTTAATACCAACTAAGTCTGTGGTCTCAGTGCCCATCAATTCCCATACAGGTCCCGTTAGTTCTATCCAAGACTTAAATAATTCACCTGTTTCATCTATTTCTTTAAAAGAATAAAAAATGTTACCAATCATTTGAATAAAGGTAACTATACCAAACATAAACCATATACCACCTTTAATTCTGTTTGTTGCGGCAACTAATGCGGTTATAGCACCAACTTCAATAGCTATTGATAGATATATCGCCCAATTAATTGGGTTTGCCATATCGTACCATGAAACAACGTGAGATATTGAAATTCCGGCTACCAAAAGTATCGGTAGTAAAAACATCGCTCTGTTTGGGTTATTTTTTATCCATTTCCAAAGAGTTCTCATAATTCAAACCCTAAATTAAATATTATAAACCTAATTTTAGCACAACTTTCACTATTACAAGGGCAATACTTTAGTTCAAATAATGTTAATTTACCTAAACGCACAGTTATACTATACTTATTTTTTTTATTGCCGCCTTTCCAAGAGTTAATCCAATTTATCATAATTTATTTTTTTTGTAATTCTTTAACGTTATTTTTAACAATAGAATGTAATTCCATTAATTGTGTTCCCCTATCTTTACTAGAAATCCAATCATCATATTCAAGGTGTATGTTTATTTTTTCTATTCTCATTATTTCAGGCAGACTATCTATTTTTTGCTGTCTTAGTTTAATTTCATTACTTAAACTGTCTGTAACTATTTCTACACTATTAACTTTTTTATCTAATTTTTTAATTTGTGTAGATTTAGTACAAGAACGAAAAAAGTAAAAAATAAATAATACACCTAAAATGTATAATTTATATTTTTTAATAAAATCAATAATCTTTTTCATAATTCTTTATTTTAATTTTAATTTTAATCACTTTTTATCAAAAGTGTATGATTTATTTCTTTATATAAATATTTATAAAATATGAATATTAAGGGTATTATAAAAGAATCTATACTAAGAGAGGAGAAATTCCACGAATTAAACGCCGAAATCGAGTTTACGTTTGATTTACACCATGATATTGGTGGTCATACCGCTAATAGAAAATGGCGTCATGGTTCTGGTGAAAGGATATATGATATGGATATCGTAAGATTATTAGATGACGCGAAAGAAGAAATTATATATTCAATAATAGATGGTGATATTAGAAACGGCAGAAGATTTATTGTCTCAAGAGATGGTGGTGATTATTTAAATGTAGTTATAAAACCTGAAGAGTTAGAGGTTAATCATTGGAATTTAGTTACTATTACTGTTATGAAAAATCCAGATTTTACAGTTGGTAGAGGTCAAATACAAATAGTTGTTTAATGAACCTAAAAAGAATCATACGTGAGGAGTTAAGTACTTTAAGTGATAGTTTTTATTTACTTGTTTCTGGTGATGAAAAATTTATCTATGGGATGGGTAAGTTTGGTGGAAATAGTTTTGAACCTGTAGAAAATTTTGATGCTAAAGCCATTTTAAGGTCTAGATTTAGAACTGAAGCTGATGCTTTGGGACAAATAAGTTGGGCTGAATATTATAAAGGGAATAGAAGTACAGCTGGTGAGATAGCTGACAATATGTTAAAACATAACCCAAAAGTTGTTTCAGTAGATTTTATTTTAAGAAAAAGAGATGAAAGTTTCCCAATAATAGAATCTAATGAGTTAGATTGGATTAAAGATGTTGACCCACTTACTGGTGGTGAATATTACGATGATTCAAAAGCTATTTGTTTTGGTGACCAGGAAAGGTGGTGTGATGTTAGAATTACTAATGAGTATATCACTTTTTATCTTGATGTTGATGATTTTGGTGAATTATATGATAAAGACGGTTATTGGGACGATGATAGATGGATATTAGAGCCACTTTGGTTCCATGGTACACCTCATGATGGTAATGATGATTGGTATGAGTTTGATTCAGATGAATTTAATTATTCTTATTATCGTTTAGATAATAACCAAATAACCAGATTTAATGAAATACTGAAAACTGTAGGTTCTGATGAAATAGTTCAAAACTTTGTGGACGAGATGAATAGTCTAATTAGTGAATTCAAACACCCAAAAATACAATCTTTATTTGATGAGACGATTAATGAATACCTAAACCAATTGGGTTATGTTATCCAAAGAAATAGGTGGTTATATATTTCTCATCGATGGGATAGTGTCGCTGAAAAGTCTAACGTGGAGTTAGATATGACAAATGATAAAATAAAAATTAAAATACCAATAGAAAAAGCTTACCAAAACTATTATAACACTTCTGAAGTTAATGATTTAACACAATTACTTAAATCTATAATAAAAAATTTAGCTTATACAAGTTGGAATGAATATTTTAATGATGAATGGGATACAGATGGCGGTGATGAACAAATAGACCAAGCTTTTAATGATTTTTTAGATAAAACAGAAGATTATTTATATAGTGAAAATTTTGAAATTCATGAAAAAGTTTTATCTGCTTTTAAAGGACTGGGTATTAAAAACAAAAATTCTTATTGGTATAATTACAATCAATTAGAAAGGGAAAACCCAAATGATGACACTATATGGATTATTAATTTGAAAGGTGAGTATAATAAAGCTGATTTAATGTTATTCAAAAAACACAATAGTACTTATTACGGTAATCAAGATATTCTAGAAAAGCATATGGATGTCCCACTAGAAGAGATTCCAAAATATATAAAACCTTTATAAACAAAAAAACCACGGTATTCTGACCGTGGCTGTTCCAAATGTATTCTGACAAAAAGAACATTTAATCCCCATTCTTGTTGTACAAATATAAGACCTTTTTTTTAATTGGCCAAATTATTTTTGTACAAACTCAAATAAATTATCACAATTATTTTTTAACTTTCTTAAAGCTTTTTCCTTGATTTGTCTAATCCTCTCTTTAGTTAAACCAAATTCATCACCTATCTGTTCCAAAGTTAAAGAACTACCATCTATACCAAAGTACATGTCAACAATTCTTTTTTCTCTTTCTGACAATATAGATAAAGTTTTTTCTAACTCACTTTTTAATACCTCCTCAGTTAGTATATTTGTGTCAGGTTTTTCAAAAGTATTGTCCGCAACTAAATCCAAAACTTCATCACCATCTTCATTTATTTTCTCATTTAATGAGCTACATGTTGGGTGACTTAAAGTTGATAAATCCATGTCATTACTTGTTGCCTTTCTTTGGTTTTCTTGTTCAAACTTAGCCATCTCTTTTTTCACTTTAGATAACTGATTAACAATATTTACTGGTAATCTAACAGTTCTTGAGTGTTCACATAGGGACTGTAATATGGACTGTTTAACCCACCAAACAGCATACGATATAAATCTAAAACCTTTTGTGTGGTCAAACCTTTTAGCGGCCTTTATTAAACCATAATTACCTTCTGAAATTAAATCAACTAATGGTACTCCTTGTCCTTGATATTCTTTTGCTACAGAAATAACAAATCTAAGGTTTGAATTAACTAGTTTGTTTAACGCACCATCATCACCACCAAGTATTTTTTTAGCGAGAATAACCTCTTCTTCAGGTTTTATTAAATCAATCTTTCTAACTTCTTTTAGATAGTTAGAGATAGAGTCTTCCGTTGTTTCAATAAATCTTTTATTAGATATCATATTTTATTTTTTATTTGTTTTTCCAAAAATTAAATCACTATTCTTAGTGTTATGACTACTTTTATTGGTTTTAGTTGTCTTTTTTTTTGTTTTTCTTACTTTTTTCTTTGGTTTTTCTTTTTCGATTTCCATCTCAATACTCTTTTTCTTTTTTAGGTAAATGTCACCGTTTAAAGTATATGGAGCGTTTTGTAGATTAAACACCAAACCATTTATATAACTTTGTCTTCTTTCTAATGAAAGACCTTTTAAGTCGTCAAGACTGGACTTAAGTTTGTCTATTTCCTTTTTTAACCCAGTTGACCAAACAACAACCAGATTGGTTAGTAAATCTTTATGTACTTCAACACCATACCAATCAACCTTTTTACCATTTTTAATTATTTCTATATAAGTAGGGTTATCCATTTTTCTTTAATTTATAGGTTTTGGTGTCGATGCCCTATTCGGTCAATTTTTATGTGCGGACTCACACTCCTAGTCTTTAATATTTTTACAAATATAATAAAAAACTATTAATTAAAAAATTTATTAAGAATTTTTTTCTAGAATTTGGATTTCTTTTTCTGTTAAACAAGCCCTATCATATTCATACCTAATTAACTTGTCTAAAATATCATTAATATTGTCGTACTCTTCTATTTTAGGCTTACTTATACCACCTTTTTTAATTTTCTTTTCCAAAACACCTAAAGTATTTTCATATTCTGGAAATAATCCTTTAAAATATCGTGATGGTAGATTTATCGCGTTTTTAGTTTTGTCTGTTATGTCAAATAATAGTATTGCTGGTATGTGTATCAATAGTTCTTGTATCTCATCAATACTTAAATCACTATAAAATGTTCCCATAAAAATACCATTACCATCTACATAGTGTAACCCAGAATCTTCGTTAGCTATCTCATTGAAATCGTAATCAATACCTTCGTAATGACCTAAAACAATTACCATATATCTTTTATCCATAACTCTTTTTTTAATAAATATTCAAAACAAATATATAAAAATTATTTTAATAACAAAGAAGATATATGATTCTTCTTTTTAATAGTGATAATTTTATTTGACCAATCTTTAATTAACTGATTGTGTGTTATTAGAAATATGTTTGGGAACATGTCCGAACATTTTTGGAAAAAGTTTCCGATTAACTCTAAATTAGAATCTGCCACTTTACCAAAAATTTCATCAAAAACAACTAAATTAGGTTTTGGTAAACAGCTAATCTTCGACATAACACATCTTAACGCTAAAGCTGATACTGTTTTTTCAAAACCACTACATTCACTTAATGGGTATTTAATTAAGTCATCCCCAATTTCTTTAATCACCATAAACTCAACCTCTTTTTTATCATTAATATCTACTTCTAATTTAAATGGTGCTGTATCAACTAATAACCTATCTAATTCTGAATTAATTAAAGGCATAACGTTCTTCATAATCATTTTAATAATACCGTTCTTACCAACCATGCGAATATAAATGTCAAATATTAATTTTATTTCTTCTTCGGCTTTTATTGACTTAATATGTTCTATGTTTTTATCTACCTGTATCTTATGTTGTTTTATTTCGTTTGTTAATTTTTCACCTAATTTAATCTTATTGGTTTTGTCTAATTCTAGATTACTTATTTTTGTGTTATAACCTAAAATTTTACTGTCTAAACCTTTATTGGTCTCAATATTTTCTAGATTATCTTCATATCTTTTTTTAAGGTCTAATTTTTCTTTTCTCTCAATTCTCAATTTTTCCAAATCCAAATCCAACTTATCTACTTTTAGTGAGGTTCTATCATATTCAGATACAAAAGATTTTATTTTATCCATTTTAGTTACCTCATCACTAACCTTAGTTATTTTATCCTCAACTAATTCTAATACCCCTTCATATTCATTGACCTTATCTTTATTTTCTTTTATCTCGTCACTGTGGTCAACATCTTCTAAACTCTGTTTACATGTTGGGCAAAACTCACCGTCTTCTAACTCAGTTATTAATTTTTTAGTGCGTGTGATTAAAGCGATATGGGTGGCTTTTTCTGTTTTACGTTCCCTTTCTTGCTTCACCAAATCTATATGTAATTCTTCGTCATAATCAGGTTCTACCATCTCATCAAAAGAATTTTTAGTGGCTTCATAATCTTCTTTTTTCTTTTTTCCTTTTTCGATTATGTCCTCAACTTCTCTATCTATATCTTCAACACGTAAATTGATGACCTCATCATCAATCTCTATTTTTTTACCAATCAAAACCTCTTTTTTATCTGTGGATATTTTAATATCGGATTCTACCACCTTTATTTCTATACCATTTTCTTTTATAATAGATTTTTTCTCCTTTATATCAGACGTTAATGTTTCTATTTCATTTTTTAAATCTACAAGATTATATATGTCAGATTTTAAACCCTTAGACCACCCAGATTTCATTTCTTTAACAATTATTTCCTTATCTTCAATTATTTCCAAGCCAATAAATCTAGATAGTATTCTACCCTTTTCTGTTGGTTTGGTGTGTATGATGTTTTCTAGGTTATCAGCGTCAGTTATGATAGTTAGTAAGAAGTCATTAACAGACCCAATAGACTTTTTAATAAACTCTTCTGTTTCACGTCTTTGTTCCCCCTCTAAATTTTCTATTGTATTGTCTGGTAATATTCTATAAAAAGATAAGTCAGTTCTAGTGGTATAATTTAGTTTATCTCTTTTTAATTTTCTTGTCACAATCCTTTCGATTATATAATCGACACCATCAATGGCTACTTTACCCTTAACTATAACCTCATCTTTATCTTTTCTAAAAAGATTAAACATTTTTAAAGCTGTACTACCCTTAGTGGTTGTATTAAAAAATAGGAACAATAATAAGTCTAACGCTAGTGTTGTTTTACCACCCATATTTAATGGGTCTGACGTTATCACGGTAATGCCTTCTAACTCCTTAAAAGATATTTTATTACCATCACCATAAGAAAGAAAATTTGACCACTCCAACTCCTTTATATTCCAATTCCTATATCTATAGTCGGTGTCTCTTTGTTGTGAAAGCTTTTCATTAACTTTATCATCTAAACGCATCAATCTATCTAAGTCAACACCTACTTTATTGTTTTTTACCCATCTTTTAAATAATTTTTTTTGGTAGCTTGTGTCCATAACACTATCCGCAACACTCATCTCAATCTCACCATCATCAGTTGTAACCTTTTTTGGTCTAAAAATGACCTGTACATTAGGATTACCGTATTTCTCAATGAAATATTTACCAATTCGTTTAGTTCTTTCTTGTGTATAATTTTCTGAATCATCCTCCCATACAACACGTATTTTAGCCTTTTTTGGTACACTTGTTTTAACCTCTTCCATTAGTTTTTCCATTATTTTGATATTTATGATAAAATATAAACTTAATTTTAGATTAAATAAATGCTAGTAAAAAACAAATACCATGAAAACATTGAGATTACCAGAAATGGTTCAAAAAGTTTCATCAATGGTAAAAAACCAATCAGTAACATCCTACGTAAATAACTATAATTCTATAACAATTTCCACAGATATATGGGACTTTGAATTTTCAAAGTTCGATAAAGGTGGTTATTATGTTTATGAATCCGTAACCATTAAAAATAGGGATATGGATGAATTGAATACTGAAATAAAAAACACTTTAATGCGACAATATATTTGCAAATATGGGGTAACAATAGGTTTATAATTATTCATCATATAGGTCTTCCTTCCTTGAATCTCTAGAAACCCAGTTAATAATATTATTTAAACCTAATTTTGATTTGGTCTCTTCTTTTGGTTGTTCTTTCTTGGGTGCTTCGTAATTCCTATTTTTTTCTATTTCTAGTTCTGTCTTAAGATTTTTTATCTTTTGATTTAATGAATTAATAACGCCTGCATCAGAATTAGATAGTTCATCTACCTTTTTTCTTTCCTCCAACAAACTTTTTTCTAACTTAGTTATTTCCCCACCAAGATTATCCTTTTCTTTATTTAATTTATCAATTAATACATTGTCAGTAACAGTCACTTCTACTATTTTTTCAACTTCTTTAATTACTTCTATTTCTACTGGTACTTCTCTAACAACTTCAACTTCTGTCGTTGCTGTTATAACTTTAATAACCTCTTTTTCTATTACCTCAAGCTCTTTACCACCAATCTTAAATGGTGTTGTACCATACTTCTCAATATTAAAACCTTGTTGTAAAGTTTTAAGCATAAAAGTGTCAATATCGGATATATTGTTTAATCTACAATACTCCCAAATCTCATCTTTTAGTTTTTTAGGTATTTTCATTTACTTGTTTATGGGTTGTACAAATTTAGTCGTTTATCCCCTATTTTTATTTTCTTAATTTCTCCATTAAAATCAATGCTCCACTCACCCTTACCTTTACACTTACATCTAGGAACTTCTTTATTTATAATTATACCATATAAAGTTTCACTTAATGGGTCTTCAAATATTACTGTATCACCTATTTTCATAATTTATGTTTTTTAATTTTATTTTTAGGTTTAAAATCTACCTTCTTCCAATCTACTTCAGATAAAGGTAAAATATCTAAGGCTAATGTTCTAGCGAATACCCTTCTTGCGATAGGGAATACTACTGTTTCGAAACCTGATTCTGTCTCTGGTTGTGTCTCACTAATTAACTGTGAAGCTTCACCCTCCAATAATTGAGCCATATTAGTTCTATTTATATTTTCAAGCCCATCTAATAATCCAGAATCACTCCATTTTTTTATTACTTCTTGTTTAATTTGTTCTTTTCTGTTATTTTCAATCTCCTCATCGGAGAATCCTAAAAAATCTGCCATTACATTTTATGTTTTTTAATCGTTTTTATTGCCCTAAATGGGTCTGTAGAAGGTATCTCATTATACCATATCTCTAAAGGTAACCTAGACCATCTCATAGCTGGTCTATATTCTATTTCCCCGTTTGGTGACATATATCTAAGTGGTGCTATAGTGTAAATAAAAACCTCCCTATTTAAACTTAATTCTTGTCTGATACCTAGTTTTAATCTTTCAAAACTATACATATGTTGTGTACTAACTACAATAGTATGGTTTATGGGTGTGTCTACAAGGTTGGGGTCTAAATAGGGTTCTACTACTAACCTTCTCGCACCCTCTGGGTGATATATACACGCTGTTGGCATATCCAAAACATAAACCCTATCATTTCTAAATTCTGTTAAAAGCTCAGATATAAACTCTGCGTACTCATCAAGATATTCTAACTGTTCTTCCATGTCTTGAGAATAAGTCATGGATTGTGTTAAAGTATTTGTTAACGTGGTTATATCTTCTATGTAATTTTTAGGTCTCATCTTGTGTCCATGTATCTGCTGTAAATGTTATGGAAATATTTTCCGCTGGCCTTCTTGGTCTTAATCTAATATCTTGTACATAAGAATCATCCTCCAACCTCCAATCACCAATTTCAATCTCATCTACCTCATACATAGAATTTATCATATCAGTAACCTCACTAGAACAAACAACCCAATTAGCTGAGCCCATCATATTTTCTCGACCTCTTATAATCCCTTGAGCAGAATCTGATATACGACTTAATAGTTCCATAAGTTCTTTCTCATGGTCAACTAAATAATGTTTGTTTATTCTTTGTTTTGGTTCCACTACATTTTATGTTTTATAACTATAAATTTATTGCCGATATCATCAGCCATTCTCTCTTCATAATCTCTGTACCTTAAAATCCATCTACGTATATTAATATGGTCCATTGAGGTCCAATGGGTTTTAAGTTTCATTTTTTTACCTGTTACTCGATTATAAAAGTCTTTTACTTTATCTAATTCACTATAACTCATACCAACTTTTCCATTTCTTCTTCAATATCTTCTATTGAATTTATTTTAAATGTATAAAACCCATAGTCTGATTCTAAATTAACATGTTTATGTTCTTTTGTTTGGACATTCCACACAACATAACCATGATTATCCACAGACTCACCAAAATCTTGTTGTACCATTGAACTAGGTTGTACAATAGGTGTTCCATGATAGTTCATTACTTGGTATAGGTGGATATCACCACAACAAACAAAATCACAACCATCAAAAATGGATATGTCTTGTCCATCTT
>Ga0255044_10000009_pt1 | contig 33157 bp, 28 predicted proteins | sample BC1_12_21_MG_FD_183651 | JGI IMG/M metagenome (GOLD analysis project Ga0255044, IMG submission 183651) | Seawater microbial communities from Strait of Georgia, British Columbia, Canada - BC1_12_21 | ecosystem: Environmental > Aquatic > Marine > Strait | place: Canada: British Columbia... | reverse complement strand
ATAGTAAGAAAAAGAATCAAAAAATCGATTTTTCTGTGCAGTTCGCGGCTTCATCGGTTAAATTAGGTATTTATACGTAAACAGCTTGCCTTAACTACCACAATGTAGCAGTTACGGACTGAGAACTTCCTGTATGAATAATAGGGAAATGCAGATATTTGTCATTTTAATCAATTGCAATAAAAAGAGAAAAACTAAAGGGAGGCCATAATGGGCAGGTACAAGGACATTTTCACAAAAAGCATTGAAGAACCTAATGCCTTCTGGGGCAAAGCCGCAGAGAGCATTGACTGGTACAAAAAATGGGACACGGTCTTGGATGCAAGCAACCCCCCATTCTACCGCTGGTTTGCCGGCGGTGAGATGAACACCTGCTATAACGCTGTGGACCGTCATGTTGAAGGTGGCAGGGCAGACCAGGTGGCTATTATATATGACAGCCCGGTAACCAATACAATCCAGAAGTTCACCTACAGAGAACTCCGTGACCTGGTGGCAAACTTTGCCGGAGTACTCAAAGACCAGGGTGTTGAAAAAGGCGATACGGTTATTATCTATATGCCCATGATTCCCCAGGCAGCCATCTCCATGCTGGCCTGTGCCCGACTTGGTGCAATCCATTCCGTGGTTTTTGGAGGTTTTGCGGCAAATGAATTGGCCATCCGCATTGACCACTCCAAACCCAAAGTCATCGTTACTGCCTCTGGTGCAATAGAAGGGAAAAAACTTATTGAGTATAAACCCCTGCTCGACAAGGCAATTGCAATTGCAGGCCATACTCCAGAAAAGTGTATTATTTACCAACGTGACATGATCAAAGCCCCTCTTAATGAAGACAGAGACCTGGACTGGGAAAAACTGGCAGAAACTGCTGAAGATGCTGACTGTGTCCCTGTTCTGGCTACTGACCCGCTCTATATTCTTTACACCTCTGGCACCACCGGAATGCCCAAGGGCGTGATCAGGGACAACGGCGGCCATGCAGTAGCTCTCAACTGGAGTATGGAAAACATTTATGATGTCCGGGGTGGCGATGTTTTTTGGGCGGCCTCAGACGTCGGCTGGGTCGTTGGGCACTCCTATATTATTTATGCTCCTCTCTTCAGGGGTTGCACGACAATAATCTATGAGGGTAAGCCCATTGGCACACCTGATCCAGGTGCCTTCTGGAGGGTCATCTCCCAGCATGGTGTTAAAGTGCTTTTCACAGCACCAACTGCCTTCCGCGCCATTAAAAAGGAAGACCCGGACGGTGCATTTACTAAAGAATATGACCTCTCAGACTTCAAATATCTCTTTCTGGCCGGAGAAAGGCTTGATCCCGACACCTACCACTGGGCCTGCAAAATCCTGCAGCGCCCGGTAATCGACCACTGGTGGCAAACAGAAACCGGCTGGCCTATTGCGTCAAACTGCATGGGAATTGAACAGATGCCCATCAAGCCCGGTTCTCCAACTGTTGCAGTGCCAGGTTATGATATACAAATCCTGGATGATGAAGGCAAGGAAGTTGGTCCCCACGAGGAAGGCAACGTGGTTGTAAAACTGCCGCTGCCTCCCGGCACTCTTCCCACCTTATATAAGGATGATAACAAATTTAAAAGCTCCTACATGAGTAAGTTCCCAGGCTATTACGAAACCAGTGACGGCGGGTATATAGATGAAGATGGTTATGTCTATGTCATGGGCCGCATGGATGACGTCATCAATATCGCCGGTCACCGTTTATCGACTGGCGCCATGGAAGAGGTTGTCGCCACCCATCCGAGTGTTGCAGAATGTGCAGTGTTCGGCACCGATGACCAACTCAAAGGTCAGCTGCCAATTGGCCTGGTAGTCCTGAAAGCTGGCGCAGAAGAAAATCTCGAAGAATTGCAGGCAGAGCTGGTTAAAATGGTACGAAACCAGATCGGACCTATCGCCTGCTACAGAGAGACTTCAATTGTTGCCCGGCTGCCAAAGACCCGCTCCGGCAAGATTCTGAGAGGCACCATGCGGGCAATTTCCAATGGCAAGGAATGGCGCATGCCCTCAACCATTGACGACCCAACTGTCCTGGATGAAATTACGGAATCACTCAAAAATATGGGGTATCCCAAAAAATAGTTAACGGTAAGTAACGGAAAAGGGACGTTCATAGACTGTTCGTCCCTTTTTCAATTGTTTTCGCACTTATTCCATTTGAGAGATTGGTCATGAAGATCCATGAGTACCAGGCCAAAGAACTATTTCATACTGCCAATATTCCTGTTCCTGCAGGAACGGTTGCTTTCTCCACAGAAGAGGCCTGTTCCATTGCCAGGGAATTAGGCAACTATCCCGTTGTCATAAAAGCCCAGATCCATGCTGGTGGCCGCGGCAAAGGCGGCGGTGTCAAACTTGCCAATTCCCAGGATGAAGTCAAAAGTATTGCCTCCCAGATCCTGAACATGAACCTGATCACTCCACAGACCGGTCCTGAAGGAAAACTGGTAAGCAAACTGCTTGTTGAGGAAGGGCTTAATATTTCCCGGGAACTGTATCTTTCCATTCTGCCTGACAGGGGTACGGCAAATATCGTCATTATGGCCAGCCAGGCTGGCGGTATGGACATCGAAGAGGTGGCAGCAGAAACCCCTGAGAAAATTGTCCGGGTCGCAGTTAATCCCCTGATCGGCATACAACCCTATCATTGCCGCGAAGTTGCGTTTGGCCTTAACCTTGGTCCGGAAGTCACCAAACAGTTTTATCCCATGCTCACCAACCTGTATAACTTATTTGTCTCCCAGGACTGCTCCCTTGTCGAAATAAACCCCCTGGTGGTGACTGAAGAAAATTCCATTATCGCCCTGGACGCCAAGATCGATATTGACAGCAACGGACTTTACAGGCACAAGGACCTCCTTGAATTAAGGGATACGGAAGAAGAAGACCCCCTTGAGGTTGAGGCATCCAAATTCAACCTTAACTATATCAACCTTTCCGGCAATGTCGGCAACATGGTCAATGGCGCAGGACTGGCCATGGCCACAATGGACATCATCAAAAAGGCCGGTGCAGAACCCGCAAATTTTCTTGATGTCGGCGGCGGTGCCAATGCGGAAATGGTGGAAAACGGTTTCAGGATTATCCTGGCGGACGAAAATGTGAAAGCCGTTCTCATCAATATTTTCGGCGGCATTTTACGCTGCGATGTACTGGCTGAAGGGGTGGTACAGGCTGCTCAAAAAACAGGAATAAATGTGCCGGTTGTTATCCGCATGGAAGGAACCAACGTGGAGGAAGGCCGCAGGATTCTGGCCGATTCCGGACTCAACCTTATCACAGCAGTTGATTTGAAGGATGCGGCTAATAAAATTGCAGAGATAGTAAGAGGATAAAGGCTCAAGGCTCAAGGCTCAAGAAAAAGTTTAAATAATAATACAAAAGAGTAAGAAACCTTGAATTTGCCGGAGATACAGGTAAGCGTAGACTCCGAGGATGAAGTTGTTTCGCTATAGTAAAGCTATGCGAAACAACTGAAGACGAAGAAGATTCGGTAAAGTCATGGTTTCGAAATCTAACTATGAGTATTTTCGTAAATAACGATACCCGACTACTTGTCCAGGGTATAACGGGAAAAGAAGGCCAGTTCCACACCCGCCAGTGCATTGAGTACGGTACAAATGTGGTGGCCGGCGTTACCCCGGGTAAAGGCGGCCAGGCAATGGATGGCGTGCCCGTCTTCAATACGGTGCGCGAGGCAATTCAAAAAGCCGGTGCCAATTGCTCCATGATTTTTGTACCTCCCGCCTTTGCAGCAGATGCAATCATGGAGGCGGCTGATGCTGATATCGACCTGATTATCTCCATTACAGAAGGCATCCCGGTCATGGATATGCTGCGGGTGAAGAATTTTCTAACCTCAAAATCATCACGCCTCATAGGCCCCAATTGCCCGGGCATCATCACACCTGGCCAATGTAAAATCGGCATCATGCCCGGCCCTATACACCTGGAGGGACCCATCGGTGTGGTTTCACGTTCCGGCACCCTGACCTATGAAGTTGTTGACCAGCTTACGAAACAGGGATTGGGGCAATCCACCTGCATTGGCATCGGAGGCGATCCGATCAATGGCACCAACTTTATTGACTGCCTGGCTGCTTTTGAAGAAGACCCTGCCACAAAGGGTATCGTCATGATTGGAGAAATAGGCGGCTCAGATGAAGAGGAAGCCTGCGCCTTTATTGCCCGAAATGTCTCAAAGCCGGTGGTAGGATTTGTAGCGGGCCTGACTGCTCCCCCTGGCCGCCGCATGGGCCATGCCGGAGCAATTGTCAGCGGCGGCAGCGGTACGGCACAGGCCAAGATAGAGGCCATGCGCAAGGCTGAAGTTCATGTCTGCTCAGATCTCGGCAACCTTGGCGAGTTCTGTGGACATGTGTTTGCTGATTTGAAAAATTGAAAATATTTTAGTGAAAGATAAATCTGATTTATTCAGTACTGGTTGAGGTCAAACATGACAGAAAAAATTAAAAAGAACAGGGTATTGGTTGGCAAGCCTGGATTGGACGGCCATGACCGTGGCGCCAAATTTATTGCCCAGGCTTTGCGCGATGCCGGCTTTGAGGTTGTTTATACCGGTATCCGCAGAAGTCCGGAGGAGATTGCGGCGGCTGCCGTTCAGGAAGATGTGGATGCGGTAGGTCTCTCATCACTTTCCGGTGCGCATATGCGGCTTTTTCCGGCAGTGGTAGAAGCTCTTGCCAAGGCAGGTGCCCCGGACATACCGGTGCTTGGCGGCGGGGTAATCCCGGAGGAAGATATCGTTGAATTAAAAGCAGCAGGCATTGTTGAAATATTCACACCGGGCACCCCGATTGATACAATAATCAGCGCCTATCGGGATGCCTGTGAGAAAAAATCTACAGGCTGAGCAAAGCTCGGATGACAATAGACAGATTACTGGAAGGACTGAGACAGAGAGACCCAAGGGCTATTGGCCGAGCCATCTCCCTGGTGGAAAACGGTGATGAAAGTGCTGAAATTATCCTCTCATCACTCGATGAAAATCTCGTCTCCCGGGCAACAATTCTTGGTATCACCGGCCCACCTGGAGCAGGAAAATCAACCCTTACCAATGAGATTATTGCCAAACTGCGACACCAGGAAGAACGTATCGGTATTATAGCCATTGACCCCTCCTCTCCCATATCGGGCGGGGCCATCCTCGGGGACCGCATCCGCATGATGCAGCATGCCACTGACAAGGATGTTGTGATGCGATCCATGGCCACCCGTGGCAGGCTGGGAGGACTCTGTGCCACAGCTGGTGCAGCGGTACGGATCATGGCCAGCTGCGGCTGCTCGACCATTATTATTGAGACCGTGGGTGTCGGCCAGTCTGAGATGGATATCATTCGCCTGGCGGATATTACGCTCCTGGTAATGGCTCCAGGGCTGGGAGACGAAATCCAGGCAATGAAAGCAGGGCTCCTTGAAGTTGCAGACATTCTGGTGGTGAACAAGGCTGACTGCAAAGGTGCTGATATCCTGGCAATGGATCTTGAAGCAGTGACCCGCAAAGGCAGCGCTACACCAACCCAGGTTTGCATGACTGTTGCCACCGAGGGGAAAGGGGTTACAGAACTTCTTGACCGGATAGATAAATTGGACAGCGAGCACCGCGACAGCGGCGAAAGACAAAAAAGACGCCGCGGGGCCCATAACCAGGAAGTGCTTGACTGGTGTCTGGAAATCCTTCGGCCTCAACTGCTGGATAAAATCATTAAACGAAAATTATCGGTTCTGGGTGATCCCAGGCTGAAAGCAAAAAAAATTCTGGAAGAAAAATAACAAACAGAAGGAAAAAACCATGGCCAAACATCCAAAACTTGCTGAATGGGAAGAAAATGAGCTGGCTAAAAGCTTGAGCCGGTTTCCAGAGCGCAAGGCAAAGTTTACCAATCATGGCGGCGACGAGATCCCCAGGTTGGCAACACCGGAAACGATAGATGAGCATTACCTCGACAATCTTGGGTTTCCCGGCCAGTATCCGTATACACGGGGAGTGCAACCCACCATGCACAGAGGCCGCCTGTGGACCATGCGGCAGTATGCCGGGTTTTCCTCTGCTGCAGAATCCAACAAACGATACAGATACCTTCTGGACCAGGGCACAACCGGCCTGTCCGTGGCCTTTGATTTGCCAACCCAGATCGGTTATGACTCAGATGACCAGATGAGTATCGGCGAAGTCGGCAAAGTAGGTGTGGCCATCGATTCCCTGGCAGACATGGAAACCCTTTTTGACCAGATCCCTTTGGATAAAGTCTCCACCTCCATGACCATAAACTCTCCAGCCGCTGTCCTGCTCGCCATGTATGTTGCAGTTGGAGAAAAACAGGGAGTGGCCCCGAAAGACATTCAAGGAACAATCCAGAATGATATTCTAAAAGAATACGTTGCCCGCGGGACCTATATTTTCCCCCCCAAGCCCAGCCTGCGGTTAATTACCAACATTTTCCAGTGGTGCGGCCAGAATACCCCTGCCTTCAATACCATATCCATTTCCGGCTATCATATCCGCGAAGCAGGATCAACGGCGGCACAGGAAGTTGCCTTTACCCTGGCCAATGGCTGCACCTATGTCCAGACAGCACTTGACGCCGGACTGGAGCTGGACGTTTTTGCAAGAAGGCTGGCTTTCTTCTTCAATGCTTCTTCGGACCTGCTCGAGGAGGTGGCCAAGTTCAGGGCAGCAAGACGGTTATGGGCACGCCTCATGAAAGAACGGTTCGGTGCAAAAAACAAGGCCAGCCTAATGCTCCGGTTCCACACCCAGACAGCAGGTAACACCCTTACGGCACAGCAGATTGACAATAATATTGTCCGGGTGACCATACAGGCCCTTGCAGCTGTCCTTGGCGGAACCCAGTCCCTGCATACCAATTCCAAGGACGAAGCCCACTCTCTGCCTACGGAAGAATCAGTCAGAACGGCTCTGCGCACCCAGCAGGTCCTGGCCCATGAATCCGGTGTAGTTGACACCATAGATCCTCTGGCAGGTTCCTATTACATTGAATCTTTAACTGACAAAATTGAACGTGATGCCCTGGCCCTGATCGACAAGATCGAGGAGTCCGGCGGCGTGGTCAAGTGCATTGAAGACGGATTTATCCAGCGTCAGATTGAAAATGCAGCTTACCAGTACCAAATGGAAATTGAGCGGGGCGAACGCATCATTGTCGGAGTAAACAAATTCCAAATCCAGGAGGGGAAAAAGCCTCCCCTGCTCAGAGTGGCCCCCGAAGTAGAAGAATCCCAGATTGCCAAACTGACTGAAGTGAAAAATAACAGGAACAACGAACAGGTTGCAAGTTTGCTGGCCAGGCTGGAAACAGCGGCCCAGGGTGATGATAATTTAATGCCTTTTATTTATGATTGTGTAAAAGAGTACGCAACGCTTGGAGAAATCTGCAATGTTTTGCGAAAAGTTTTTGGCGAATACAAAGATAGAGGATAAAGTATGTTACAAAAGATTGACCATTTAGGAATTGCGGTACGGTCCATTGACGAGGCAAGAGTCTTTTATGAAAAAATCCTCGGCCTGCCATGCGAGGGTGAAGAAACAGTTGAATCACAAAAGGTAAAAACAGCTTTTTTTGCTGTGGGTGAAGTCCATATCGAACTTCTGGAGCCCACTTCGGAGGAAAGCCCGATTGCCAAGTTTCTCGAAAAAAACGGGGAAGGCATTCACCATGTGGCTTACAAGACAGATGATATTGAAGGCCAGATCAAACAGGCGCGCGAGGGCGGCTGCCGCCTTATCCATGAAACCCCGATTGAGGGTGCCGGCGGCAAACTGGTTGCATTTCTGCATCCCAAATCCACCCATGGCGTGTTAATGGAGTTCTGTGCAAAAAAAGACTGATTTCCAACAAGCCGGAATAAAGAGATATTTGCAATAGGAACAGAGGAGAGAATATGGATAAGGATCTTGAAAAACTTATAAAAATGCGGGCCATGTCCCGTTTGGGAGGCGGTCAGGACCGCATCGACAAACAGCATGCCAAGGGCAGGATGACGGCCCGGGAAAGAATCCAGATGCTGCTTGATGAAGGCAGCTTTGAAGAATTCGACATGTTCAAGACCCACCGTTGTACCCAGTTCGGCATGGAAGGCAAGGAATTCCTGGGGGATGGAGTGATCACAGGCTATGGCACTATAAATGGCCGGGTTGTTTATGTGTTTTCCCAGGACTTTACCGTATTTGGTGGTTCACTTTCAGAGACCTTTGCCGAAAAGGTCTGCAAGATCATGGACCTGGCCATAAAAAACGGAGCCCCGGTTATTGGCATGAACGATTCAGGTGGCGCCAGGATTCAGGAAGGAATTGAAAGTCTTGCCGGGTACACGGACATCTTCCTGCGCAATGTAATGGGTTCAGGAGTTATTCCACAGATTTCCGCGATTTTCGGGCCCTGTGCCGGTGGTGCTGTCTATTCTCCGGCACTGACCGACTTTTCCATTATGGTTAAAAACAACAGTTACATGTTTCTCACGGGCCCCAAGGTTGTAAAATCTGTGACCCACGAAGATGTAACAGTTGAGGAACTTGGCGGCGCCACAGTCCATGCCACGAAAAGCGGCGTCATCCATTATGCGGCCGAATCAGGCGCGGATGCTATTGAATATATTAAAAAACTTCTCTCCTACATGCCCCAGAACAACATGGAAAGTCCACCGGTCATTGAATGTGATGACCCACCAGATAGAGCGGATGAATTTCTCAACCAGATCATCCCGGATAACCCCAATGTTTCTTATGATATGATAGAGGTCATCGAACGGACCGCTGATCATGGTGACTTTTTGGAAGTCATGAAAGAATTTGCTCCAAACCTGGTTATCGGCTTTGCAAGATACGATGGTTACCCGGTTGGTATTGTTGCCAACCAGCCTGAATTTCTGGCCGGAGTGCTTGATATTGACTCTTCAGTTAAGGGTGCCCGCTTCGTTCGTTTCTGTGACTGCTTTAATATCCCTGTGGTCACTTTTGTCGATGTGCCAGGATTTCTCCCCGGTACAGTGCAGGAATACGGAGGGGTGATCAGAAATGGTGCAAAAATGCTCTATGCCTTTGCTGAAGCTACCGTCCCCAAAGTTACGGTTATCACCCGCAAGGCATACGGGGGCGCATACTGCGTCATGTCCTCCAAGCATTTACGGGGTGACATTAATTATGCCTGGCCTACTGCTGAGATTGCAGTGATGGGTGCCACGGGTGCGGTCGAAGTGTTATATGGCCGTGAGGCCCAAAAGAGTGACGATCCCCAGGCATACCTGAAGCAAAAAGAGCAGGAATATGCTGAAGCGGTGGTCAATCCTTTCGTTGCTGCCAAGCGGGGATATATTGATGATATTATTGAGCCATCTCGAACCCGCTTCCGTATTACCAGGGCCCTGCAACTTTTAAAAAATAAACGCGACACCAACCCCATGAAAAAGCATGGCAATATACCTTTATAGAGTTGCAATGCGTTCTTGGGAAACTGGAGGGAAAGTATGGCTATAAAAATTTTGATCACTCGATCCATTCGACAGGAGGTGGCACCAGTTGTAAGACCATTGATCGTTGAATTAAGGTCCCATGCCATGAGACAGCCCGGTTACATCAGCGGCGAAACCCTGAAATGCATTGACAGACCGGGAGAATATCTGGTGATCAGCACATGGGAGTCTGTTAATGACTGGAACAAATGGCTCGCCAGCCAGGAAAGGATAATCCTCGAAGACAAAATTGATTCCGTTACCGGAAAGTCCACTGAATATGGGACATATGTTCAGCTAGGGAATTAATAACATTTGTATCTTTGTCTCCACATTGGCACGTTGCCGTATTGAACAATTATCCCAAGAAAGCTCCTTACTGGTTTATATGGAAGAAAATAAAAAGAAAATTGCCGCAATGACTGCGGTTCTATATTTCCTGCAGGCTGAAGAAGAAGCCTCCAGGCATGCCTTGCATGGAAGCAGGCCTGCACCTTCAGCCACCGAAGGCTTCTGGAATTTTAGCGGTCGCCAGTCCCAGATGATGTTACGGAGCATGGCACAGATGAGACTCTTTCCAGGCTGGAAAGGATAATAAAAATTCTTATTAATAGGAATACAATCATGAGTAGTGACATTCTCGTAGAAAGCACCAAGATGGATTACAGCAAAGACCGTCCAGCTGCAAAAAATCCTGTAAAGGTTATGGATTTAACCTTGCGCGACGGTCACCAGTCTCTCTTTGCCACCCGGGGCAGAACCGAAGACATGATCCCTGTAGCGGAGCTGATGGATGAGGTTGGTTTCTGGGCCCTGGAAACATGGGGCGGAGCCACTTTTGATACCATGCACAGGTTTCTGAACGAGGACCCGTGGGAAAGAATCAGAACACTAAAACGTTATATTAAAAAGACACCGTTTTCAATGCTGCTTCGGGCCCAGAACCTGGTAGGCTACAGAAATTATGCCGATGACGTTGCCGAGGCCTTTGTTGACCGGGCAGCTGCAAACGGCATGGATATATTCAGGACATTTGATGCCTTGAACGATTACCGGAATTTTGAAACGGTTGTCAAAGGCATTAAAAAAGCAGATAAACACTTCCAGGGATGCATCTGTTATTCAATGACCGAGCCACGAATGGGTGGAGATGTATATAATCTGGACTATTATGTGGCAAAGGCTAAAGAGTTGGAAGCAATGGGTGCAGACAGTATCTGCGTCAAGGACATGGCCGGGCTCATGGCCCCTTATGATGCCTTCACCCTGTTCAAGGCATTAAAAGAAACGGTCAAGCCCCCTCTCCATCTCCACAGTCACTTTACCTCCGGCATGGCTCCCATGACCCACCTCAAGGCAATTGAGGCGGGTGTGGATATAGTTGACACCTGCATGTCACCCTATGCTTACCGGACATCACATCCTGCAGTAGAGCCGATGGTCATGGCCCTGCTCGGGACCAACCGGGACACAGGCTTTGATATAAATCTTCTGGCACAGATTAATGAAATATTTGAAAAGGAGATCGTACCCAAATACAGGCACCTGCTGGATGATACCAAGATGTCTATTATTGACATCAACGTGCTTCTCCACCAGACACCGGGCGGCATGCTGTCAAACCTGGTGAACCAGTTACGTGAAATGGACGCCCTGGACAAAATTGACCAGGTTTTTGCAGAACTTCCCAGGGTCAGAAAAGATCTCGGCCAGATACCGCTGGTGACACCTACCAGCCAGATTGTCGGCACCCAGACGGTCAACAACGTGCTGTTCGATGAAGATGGCGAACGGTATAAGATGATAACCGGCCAGGTTAAAGATCTATGCTACGGTTTATACGGCAAGACCGCAGTGCCAATCAACCCGGAAGTACAGAAAAAGGCGTTAAAGGGATACCAACGGGGTGAAAAACCGATCACCTGTCGGCCGGCTGAAGTCCTTGCGCCAGAGCTTGAAAAGGCCCAGAAAGAGATCAAGGATCTGGCCAAAGATCTTGATGACGAGTTGCTCTATGCCCTTTATCCGGTCACCGGCAAACGATTTCTGAAATGGAAATACGGCCTGGAAGAGGTGCCTCCTGAAGTCAAATCCCGCACCCTGGAAGATGCAAAAGCAGAGAAAGAGTGGCTTGCAAAGGCAAAAGCCGGAAAACTAGTGGAGAGAATTGAGAAAACCATTCCTGACATGGGAGATAATCTGCGCAAATTCAATGTACTGGTTGATGGTGAATACTTTGCAGTAGAGGTTGAAGATACCGGAGGGCCTCCAGCTTTCAGTTCAGTTACACAACTTCCCCCAAGGCCTGCTCCCGCACCCCAGGCGCCTGCCAGGGTGGCACAACCTGTGGCCTCAAAAACTGCCCCCCCGGCAACTGTTGATGATGGCGGAGGCACGCCATTAATCGCACCCATGCCAGGCATGATTGTCGGCGTTGAGAAAAAAGAGGGTGACCAGGTAAACCAGGGCGAAACCATACTGATCCTGGAGGCAATGAAGATGGAAAATGCTCTTGCAGCTCCGGTCAGCGGCATTATCAAGAAGATCAACCTGGGTGTGGGTGATCATGTGGCAAAGAATGATATTCTTTGTGTGATTGCGCCTTGAATTTGATTCTGGATGCTAGTTGCTGGGCGCTGAATACTGGATTCCAAGTAATAAAAAACCAGTATCAGAATTTTTATCACTTCAAAAGAGCCTTCACACTACGGCTTGCAACAATATGAGTTCTGGCCACATATTCCTCGTGATTCTTTTCAATTTCTGAGAGCTTGTAATAATAGTTAACCATAAAGCCATAAGAGCGGGCTATGCCGTTTTCCGAGAGATCCGCAAGCCAGTTTATCCGTTCCAGCCTGGCTCCGTTTGAGAGATGGAAATTGGCAACTGAATCCAGCGTCCTGCTTCCCCTCCGCTCTTCAAGCAAATATTGTGCACAGAGCCTTTGAAGAATGGGCTTGACGAAATCTGCAATTTCGCTGTTGCTGCACCAGTCATCTGTCAGGATTTCATCCAATAGCAGCGCTGCATTTTCTTTTTTAAAATGCTCCTTAAGAGCGACAATCTCTTTAGGCCGCAGCACCTCTTCATCTCCTTTGGCAAGTTTTGGAGCCAACCAGTTCCTGAAACCAGGCACCGGTGAAAGTGTGGCAAAATGTTTTATTTCACTGAACTCGGCGGAGAGTTTCTGCACCACGGTTTTGATAAGAAAATTACCAAGGCTTATGCCTGCCAGACCTGGCTGAGTATTGGAAATTGAATAAAAAACGGCGGTCTTGGCTTGATGCGGATCAATTTTCTCATTTTCCTTATTGAGCAACTCCTGGATATTGGCGCTTAATTTATTGACCAGGGCCACTTCCACAAAAATTAAAGGTTCCGATACCATCTTATTATGAAAAAATGCAAAGCATAATCGGTCCGAATCCAGTCTGTTTCGCAGGTCATCCCAGGAACGAATTTCATGGACCGCCTCATATTCAATCAGCTTTTCCAATAAGGCTGCTGGTGAATTCCAGGTAATTTCCTGCAGGTCGAGAAGGCCGATATCGAACCATGCGTCGAGTATTTCCTTAATATCTGTGGAAAGTTTATATAGCCTATGGTCCTCCTTGATTTTTGACAGCAGGGTAGCACGCATATCAATCAACAGTTTCAGGCCGTTTGGCAAAGACGAAAACTGCTTAAGGAGAATTATTCTTGGGGGAGTAAGGGCCTTTTTCAGACCAATCTCAGCATTAATAGCTTCTTTTTGGTTTTGAGCCTCTTCCAGCTTCCTGATCTTTTCTGTCAACACCTGCCTGTCAATATCAAAATCATGGGCAAGAATGTCATGAAATGTTTCACGTCCCTCCTTTGAGAGTTGAAGGTAGAGCGTGCCAAGCTCTACTGTCCAGGCCCTGGCTGAAACATCACCACCTTTGGCGTAAATGCAATCATGAATGAGGCCCTGCAAATGATCCCTGCTTTCATAACGTGGATCCAGCCCTTCTCTTTTGGCCAGAGCGTTTCTGGCCCTCCCGATTATGCCATCCCAGGCCTTCCTGAATTCTACCTTGGCTAACCTGTCGAAAATTGCGAGTGATTTTGCACTTGGTCCATCATGTATCTCAGCCATGCTGGTGCACCTTATGTTAAAATAAATCCGGATTTCACATACCTCGCACTCCAAATAGGGCGACCATCGAGTTCCGGGTGAACTGCCTAATTGAAGCGTAATAACAATATATTATGATACTATAAACTTAGCATTTTGACATGTTTTTACTAACTTTAAAATCTAACGTATCCCTAAACAGTCACAGAAAATTGATTCTGGAAATAAAATTTCATATAGTATTTATAGATTCCCCCGGCTAAAGCCGGGGTCCTTACTGTTACAACTCCAAGAGGAGTTGACCAAATATTTTCACGTCGTATATCCTTCCGATAATATTTGGAAGGGCTCATTCATCCACGGGTAAACCCTTGGTATTCTGTCTTCGACCGCATAAATTGTTGTAATTATTTCTGTTTAATAACATTTGTTCGGCTCAGTCTTTGACTTCCTTTTTATGTTATGCTAAATATTTTTGATTAGTACTTAACTGCAATCAACTTAACGGAGCTGCTATATAAGAATGGGCTTTTCATTTGACCACATCAGTTTTAATAATCTGTTCGCAAATGGTCACAATTATATAACTTTCAGCATCATGGGAATGCTGATTGTTTTTGCAGGTCTGACCTTTATCAGCCTCTACATCACTTTGCTTCCCAAAATTCTCGACTTACCCGACCTGATTAAAACAGGAAAAACCGCAACGGAATTGACTGCCACGAAAGACTCTGAAACACTGTTAGCCATAGCCGTTGCCCTGCATCTTGAACAGACTGGTGGCCGCAATTATGCGAAAATTACATGGAAGCGCCATGAAGATCACGTATCATCCTGGTTGACCGCCGGTCGAATGAGAGGCCTTGCTGTACGCAGCCACCTGCCTGACCGCAGAAATTAAGAGGTATCACCATGCGAAAATATGACCTGACCATAAACAGCAATAATTATGAAGTAATTGTTAAGGAAGTTACCGACACCGAAGTCCTCGCTGAAGTCAATGGCCAGGAACATACTGTTTCCATCAAAAATATTGAAAGGCTGGTCTTGCCGGAGTCTGTTCCAAAGCTGCAGCCAAAAGAGGTTTCAGGGCCACGCGCATCATTTTCAGCAACAGCCACACCCTCAAGGCCTTCTGCCGATAAAGTCATTGCTCCCATGCCAGGACAGATCAAATCCATCTTCGTACGAGAGGGCGATAAGGTTAAACAGGGTCAGAAACTGCTTATCATGGAAGCAATGAAGCTGGAAAATAAACTCCCTGCCACCCGGGACGGTATTGTCAAAAAAATCCTGGTACGCGATGGCGATATCGTCAGCCAGGGGCATGAACTCATTATCATCGGCTGATCGCTGTGGAGACAACTAGTGGACTTTGAGAGTTTTTTACATAATACCGGTTTCGCCCACCTCGAAATAGGTAATGTGGCTATGATCTTTATCGGGATCATATTCATTTACCTGGCGGTTGTTAAGGACTATGAACCACTGCTGCTTATTCCCATCGGCCTTGGTATCATCGTGGGAAACGTGCCGCCCATAAAGGGTATGGTCCTCAGTGTATATGACCAGGGCAGCGTCCTGTACTACCTCTATTTCGGCGTCACAAAAGGTATTTATCCTCCCCTGATCTTTCTTGGCATCGGGGCAATGACTGATTTTTCCACCATGCTTTCCAATCCCAAGCTTATTCTTCTGGGGGCAGCGGCCCAGATTGGTATTTTTCTGACTTTTCTGGGCTCTCTGTACCTTGGTTTCACCCCTGCCCAGGCTGGCTCCATTGGTATTATTGGTGGTGCTGACGGTCCTACAGCCATATTCCTCTCGTCAATGCTCGCTCCGGAACTCCTTGGGCCCATCGCTATTGCTGCATACTCGTACATGGCACTGGTCCCGGTCATCCAACCCCCGATCATGTACCTGTTCACCACTGAAAAAGAAAGAAAAATTCACATGAAAGCGCCCAGAGTGGTTTCAAAAAAAGAAAAAATCATCTTTCCAATCGTTGCCTTCCTGATCTGCGCCATGCTCGCCCCTGGTTCTATTGCTCTGCTCGGCATGCTCTTTTTTGGCAACCTCCTGAAGGAGAGTACGGTAACCGAACGGTTGGCAGCATCAGCCAGGCATGCCTTAATTGATATAGTTACCATACTGCTTGGTTTTACCGTGGGAGCAAGCACCCAGGCCCAGACATTTCTGACCCCACAGTCTGTATTTATCTTTGGACTCGGCGCTCTTTCTTTTGTTGTTGCCACCACGGGCGGGGTATTATTTGCCAAATTCATGAATTTATTTTTGAAGGAAAAAATCAACCCGCTTATAGGGGCAGCAGGCGTTTCAGCAGTACCTGATTCAGCCCGGGTAGTTCAGATGGTAGGCCAGAAGGAGGATCCTACTAATTTTCTACTTATGCATGCCATGGCGCCAAATGTGGCCGGAGTAATCGGCTCTGCAATAGCTGCTGGCGTGCTCTGGTCTGCCCTGGGAAAGTTTTAGCGCTAGGCCACCTTTCCAATTATTCTAATATTGAGAATCAGTATTGACTAATACGTTTGCATAGCAGTAAAATCTTGTCTGCTCTGTTGTTTCTGCATTTTATACTTCTTTCACTGACAGGTATTCATAAATGAAAAGTTGTAAAATCGGCGATTTTGAAATTTTCTGGCTCAATGGTGGTGAATTTGAGATTGACGGCGGCACCATGTTCGGGGTTGTTCCAAAGTCGCTCTGGGCAAAAAAATATCCTGTTGACCAAGACAATCCCCTCCTCCTCGAAGAAAACTATATCAAGCTCCTCAATGCTCCCCTGCTGATTAAAACTCCAGATTCCCTGGTGCTTGTTGATACCGGCCTTGGCAACAAACTCTCCGATAAACAGAAACAGATTTTCAGGGTCATCAAAGACTGGAGCTTACCGGGAGAACTTAAAAAACTTGGACTCAGGCGACAGGACATAAATTATGTCATCCTGACCCATTGTGATTTCGATCATGCCGGCGGCATTGTCATGTATAATCCTGCCGGAGAGGAGGAACTCACCTTTCCCAATGCCAAGCATATAGTTCAGAAACTTGAATGGGAAGATGCGATGCAGCCCAATAAAAGGTCAGCAAACACCTACTGGAAAGAAAATTTTGCCAAATTGAAAGATCCTGACAACCTGCAGCTTGTTAAAGGTGATTTTAAAGTTTGCCCGGGCATTGAAGTGCAGCATACCGGAGGTCACACCAGGGGGCATCAGATTGTCAGGATACAATCGGAAAAAGAAATAGCCTATCACCTTGCAGACCTGCTGCCCACCCATGTGCATTTCAATCCACTGTGGATTATGGCCTATGACAACTTTCCAATGGATGCCATTGACCTCAAAGAAAAATATGAAACGCTGGGTATCAGGGAAAATGCCTGGTTTACCTTTTATCACGATCCATCCATGTATGCCTGCAAGTTTGACAGCCAGGGTCAAATTGTTAAAAAAATAGATACTGTGGGCCCGAAAAAATCAACAACATTAAAAGAAAGATTACACATCCAGAACTTAAATGTTCAAAAAAACAACAGGGTGACTCTCAGCTGCCCCTCCTGTCTTATTGTCCGGGATGTATCAGTTGATAAATATGCGGGGAAAAAACATTTCCTGACGGTCAACTGCCCCTGTGGCACCACCTATGGTGTCAATCTCAACTTCAGGAAACACTACAGGAAAGAGGTCTCCATAGGTGGATATTATACCATTGATGAGGAAGATACCGGGTTTGCTGCTTCCGGCAATGTTCCCACTGGGGCCATTAACTGCCGCATCAAGAATATTTCCCTGGGGGGGGTTGGCTTCTCAGCTCTTAGCCGGCTGCGTGTCCAGGTTGGAGACAAGCTCAAGGTTAAATTTGCCCTTGATAAGGAACCACCGGAGACTATTGAAAAAGAAGTCCTTGTCAAGGGAATAAACGACAATTACATCGGCTGCGAATTCATTGAAGAATCAGGTTTCAGCGACAGAACTCTCGGCTTCTATCTCATGAAGTAATTCATAGTAACTAATCATTTTTTCAATCATAAAATTATCGGCTGCGTGAAATGGCACTGCACAAAACTCAACTGTCTTGAATAGTTATATTTAATATTCAGGAGGGGTTCAGGATTGAATACTTGTTGCAGTTATGTTTATTCAACATATCCACTGAACATCTTGACACTTTGGGAATCATTCACGAGTTTCAATTTATAGACATCGCAAGTATCAGCTGCCGCCAATTAAATGCTTTTTTAAAGCGCTATAAAACAAGGGGTAATGGGTTGTCAATTTTCTACTTGACACTATCAGACATATCAGCAGACATGCTAGATCAGCTTGACCCTCATGTTTTCTATCCCAATAAAGTAATAAACAATAAACTCACTTGCTTACTGACCCTATAAATGCTATCTTTTAAGTGCGTTTTATGCCGTAGCAGAATCAATGGTCCTATTGCTAATTGCAAAACGGCTGAAAATTTTATTTGGAACCTGGCACGCACGCGGATTTATTTACATTAGCATCTTTTCCTCTCTTCCTCTATGGATTATATAAGTAGTCTCCAGCTCAAAACTAAACCATTTGTCTCTCCTTCAGACTCGGAAATTTATCCATGCCAAACTATCAGGGATTTAACTGAGAAGCTTTCCGACAACATCCAACTTGGTGCAGGGTATCAATTAGTTGTAGGCCCTGAGGGATCAGGGAAAACCTCTCTTTTAAACCAGCTTGCGCAAAAGTTCAGCGCAGACAATAAAACATTTGTGCTTTTGATCAGCAATCCTCAGTTCAAGGATATGCAGCAATTCCTCATTACTGTTGGGAGTATTTTCAAAACCATCAATGCTCCCGCTGGTTTTGATGACAATACATTCCAGAAGGCTTTCAATAGCTTTTTCTACAAACTTTATAAGCAGGAGAAAAAAAATGTTCTTCTGCTTATTGATAATGGCCAGAATTTTCCAGACTTTTGCCTCCATGCCCTGAATTCCTTTTATGACTATCACCCTGACTGTCGGCGTTTTTTCCAGACTGTCATATGCGGTGAGCCTTCGCTTCAGTGGAATATTAACGCGAACAAGGCTTTAAACGACCGCATTTTTTTAACCACCGCACTAAAACCTTTCAACTTTAAAGACATTAGAAAACTAATTCGCTTTCACCTGGAACAGGCTGCAACCGACCCCGGTTCTCCCCCGGCACTTTTCAGTATACCCGCCCAGTGGGTTATTTATCGCATGGCTCAAGGGCATCCCCAAAAAACCATTGACCTCTGCCGCTTCATAGTCCTGACACTGGTTATTGAAAACCGAAAAAAAGCTGACTGGTTCATAACTCTGCGCACCGCCAAAATGCTTATCCCCAAAAGGGCAAAAAAATTGCTGGTTATACGAACCACCTTCCTCGCCAGTCTCATCCTTTTCATGCTGGTTTTCGGTTTATGGTCAGAAAAGATCGAGACAATGAACTTGCACTGGCAAGGTCAACTGCTTCAGGAGTCTGTCCCCATAAAGGTGCTACCGCAAGAGACGCAACCTGTTAAACCGGTAAAAGTAACACAAAAAAGTTCCCTGTCGGAACGGACCAGAGAAGCGCCCCCAAATATATCCGCAATCTTAAAAGAAACTATACCTCCGGTCATACCAGCAGAGGAGCAAATCGAAGGAAAGGTGCCAGCTAAAAAGTCTGCAGCAGTTCCAAATCAACCCGAAGTTAAAGCCTCAACTACAGAAGTTCCTGTGCCAGAATCAGCCGAAGTTATAGATAATGAGGATATGGCTGAACTAAAATCGGTACCAGAAGTTGAACATTTAGTTACTCCAGCCAGCAAGGAAATACGGGAAGTATGGCCCGGTTATACCCTCCTGGCCATGATTCAGCAAGTATACGGTCCTGGCTACTTGAAAAAGCAATATATAGACCAAGTTGTTGCCGCCAACCCCCACTTAAAGAATCCCGACAATCTTGAAATCGGCGATCAGGTAATATTCCCTGCATTTTATGTCCAGAAAGAGGTCAAAACTCTTGGCGTTACTCGAGCATCAGAATCCCTGCCTGCCACGAAGTCTGATCAGGAACCGCAGCAGGCTTATTTCCCAGATTTTACAGAGAAGCGGGTAGAGCCACCTGAATATCTTGGTGATATTATTACTGCTCCAGGAGAAGCTTTTGGTGATATGGTCCGCAGAATTTACGGCCCTTGGAGCTTTAATACTGAAAACGTCAAAACTGTTTTAGCAGTCAATCCGAATCTTAAGAGTCCTGAATTGTTGCAAGTGGGGCATAAAATCCGTTTCCCCACAATTCCCGTTACCCTTACGCCAAAAGCAGAAGAAGTATGGTGGGTACGAATCATTACTTTTGACAATATTCAAAGCGCTTATCGTTTACTGCGGAAATACAGGAAATCACCGCCACCCCTGGTGATTATCCCTTCAAGAAATGAAAGTGGCCAGGTTCTCATGAATATCCTACTGGAAGACTATTTTATGGATAAAGAGTCGGCACTAAAAGCTATCCAGGCCCTGCCTAGTGTAATTACAACTCAGGCTGAAGCCTTGCATGGCTTGAGTCCTGAAACTTTTTACTATCGGATGAAGCAAAACGAATAGATGAATAATGAAACAAAAAAACAGTAATATTTTATGACACTAACCTTCCTGACTTACATATTCTTTGCCGGGGGAGTTGTTGCCATTCTCTACTCGATACTGGCACTGTTTAGCTTGATGAATCATGATCGGGTACAGAAAGTCCTGCCTGATAAATATGAACCAGGAGCAGACATGATGGTGACAGGGGGACCGGCTGTTGCCGAGGCTTTCTGGGAGCGAGCAAAAATTCTTCTTCAAAACGGTCGATTTGATGCTGCCCTTGTCGATTGCAAACGCGCTTTAGCAGTCAATCCGAACCATGCTGATGCCAAAAGGCTTTGGGATCACCTGTTTCCACCGGAGTTTGTTTAGACAGTTCCGGCGGGAAAAACACTACTCTTAGCTGCAGAAGCAGAAAAGGCCAGCCATAAAGACGAGAAAGTGGTCCATGAGTACGAGTCGAAACAGGCTAAACCTTCTTGCTCCGGTTGAACCGGCTAGGAAGACTGCGGCAGAAGAGGTTATTGCCGAACCAGGACCGGAATGCCTTCCCCAATTTCGGTTTTTTTATTGGCACTATATGTCCAACTATTTACGATATATTGCATAAATTAATTCCAACAATATTTAGAAATAATAAAATTACTAATTGAAGATCGCTTTCTACGATGTTGATATCTCCACGTCTTTTTTTATGTTGCCATATTCAGTGGCAAACTGGAAAAACCTTTCGATCTATTATTCAGACTTACAGAAATTTTGACTTCAGAGGATGTAAAATCCCATATTATTTATTCAATTGACAGTCGGTCTGAATATTAATAAAAGGGAGGAGTGTTTTTAATGAAAACGTCTGATTTTTACTTTGTTTATACTTTTTAGTATAAACGAAAGTCAATCGTTTTTGTTTGATATAATGAATATTGAGAGGGTTTTTAATATATATTATAAGTTATATTATCAGGATTCAAGATGATTTGAAATGCCGTTATTCAAAAGAACTTATTTTCTGGATTGGATAAATAAACTGCAGCTGATATTAATCAATAGCTAGGAGCCTGTCGGAGTATTCCGAATCTACTGCAAAATCGAGAAGATCGGCCCAAATTTCCGCGAATTTTCTTTAAATAGCGCTGCTATTCGCATCAAATTCCCGAAAATTTGTTCTCGATTTCTCACTTTTTCGTTACGATTATAATTCTCCGACAGGCTCCTAGTGATTATTTTAAAGGCAAGAATGTAATTCAATGAGATCTTCCCAAGAGAAAACACTTCTAATTATCTTTGCAGAGTGAAGGAATGGAAACAAGAAGCAAGATCAACAATCAGCAAGATTTATGGGACAGGTCAAAAGATGGTAATCGGACGGCACCTGAGGGTAGGAGAGAATCAGGTGATAGACGGTGTGGTGCGGATAGGCGTTCAGGCTATGGTAAAAATGAAGACCACCTGCTTCGGGGAACACTGGCTGCATCGGCTTCCATAGTCTTTCAATTCAGTCGGCCTTTTACGATAATTCTCGGCTATGTTGATCTTTTGTTAAACAAATCCAAGGAAAAACACACAAAAAAAAACCTTGCTATTATAAAAGAGCAATTAGAGATAATTTCAGAGATACTCTCTGATTTCAGAGAACTTGACGACTTTAAAACAAAGAATTTTGACGGTGTGGAAATACTGACTACAAAGAAAGTAATGGAGGATGAGGCGCCGAATAAACTGGATCGTAAATTAATATAAGCCAAACTACTGATTCAGCCCGAGGTGTTGCCATGTTAGACATGAATAACATGGATGTTTTGCTATTTGACAATAGAACCGATCAGTCACTCATGATTGAAGAAATGCTTAAACAGATCGGTTGTAGAGTTTCCCTGGTTATGGTTAAATCTGACTGCTTTGCAAAGCTCATAAACGGGAGATACGATCTGGTGCTATTTGATCATAGTATTCCAGGGCTGGATGTTACCGGTTTTGTTAATAAGCTTGAAATAATTGATCGAAGCATGTCTGTTGCAATGATGGTTACACTGTCAAGCAGATTTTATGAGGAGAAATATGGCTGCTCAGGAATAGATTACCTGATTTTTAAGCCATTTGGGTATGAAGATTTGTTGTTGTTGGTAAGGGAGGCTTTTCAATATTCTCAAGGATTTAAACAAACCATCCTGAACAAATGGAAATGAATAATCTGCATTTCTGCTGTTGTTGCTCTTCAAAACAGCTTCTGAAATATTATTGATTGTAACATTGTTGCAAAAAAAATTATAAATAACAAATTATTAACATTTTCAATCAACAAATAAAGGGAGGAAACGATGAAAAAAGTACCAAAAAAAGATAACAGCATAAAGGATTCCATCTCCAAGCTTTTCATACTGAGAGATTCATGCCAGGGCACCTGTATGACCCAAAAAGATAACCCTAATATTATCTGGTTTGAAGGAGCGACAGTCTTACTCCAGCAGGGTGTTGACACATTGAAGTCAGCGAAACAGATACTCGATAGCGGAGACAAAGACGCAAATAAATTATTTCGCAGCAAAGTGAAGGAGACAGTTTCAAAACTGATGGTTTTGCAAAGATCTGCGGTTGTAACACGTTCAGATGATTTGGCTGAAAACGTTATCTGGTTTGAAGGCGCCGAGTATATGATCTCCGATGTGACTAATCAGCTGCAAAAAACACTCCAGAAAACTGAGATCCAGGCAGTGACTCAAGCAGAATCTGACAGTTCCGAAAGTGATGAATCTGAGCTTGAAAAAGAGGAAGAGGAAAGCGAGACAGAAGAAGATGATGACGGTACAGTGAATAAAAAGGCTGCCGCATAAATTAATACAAATTATCCGAAAACAGCACAATCTTGATTATTCGCTTTTGCGGGTTCAATATATTTTTCTTAAATTACTTTTGACAGGGAGGGGCCCCTGGTTTAACTGGAATTCATCGCGGTTACTCTTTATTTTGAGTAGCGCGGGGGCATTCTGCGCTGGGATGCGGGCAATCCGGAAAAAAGGAGTGCCGGGAATAATTATTATCCCCTGGGAAAGACCTTGATGTGCCACGGCTCAAAACGTACACCCTTGAGGTTACCCTCCGTATACCTTAGATTAACAAATTCAAGGTCTTTAAGCTTTTTGAATACTTCGGTTGTCGTGAATCTCTCGGTGAAATTCAATGCGCCATACCCAATTTGGCCGATATCGAAATCCGCGATGCCGTGATACGAATACCCAGGGGGCGCTAACGAGCGGGACGCTTGAGAAAGATTTCCTCTTTTGGTCTCTGCCTTGTCGAGGAAGAGCAGAAACTGCTTGACGACACCCCTTATGCCGGAAGTCAGATACAACTTGTCGTCTGCACTGTTTTTGAGCTTTTTATATATTTCGTGCGAAATGCCACGATACACATAATTTCCTGTCTGTGGAATTTTTACAGCGTCGTTCTTATGGATGCGTGAGGTCATTTTTTCTATGGGCTTCTCACCGATAAATCCATAGACAGAACTGTCCGTGTAGAAAATCCTTTCAAGAAAGCCCTGCTCCTCTTTGGTAAATTCACCAACCTCGGAATAGTGACGGGCAATGGCGAGGCCATCGTCAAAACCCAAGAGGTAAAAATTTCCATGTCCGACCATGCGCTCAAGTCTTTTGAGACGTGATACACATGAACGGAGTACCGGAAGCAGCTCTTTTTCAACATAGATATCGCCGGGATGCGATTGGTCAAAATTTCGCATATTGTGGAGATAGTCTTTGATATTGCTGTCAAATGAGGATTGGGCGAGTCCTTGGTGCAGCGGCAATGGCTGGTTGGCAGAAACAAGGGAAAAAGGGGCAACCCCGCTGAGTATAACCCCAGCAGTTAATGCTTTAATGAAATCTCTTCTCTGCATTCTCTTCCGACCCTAACTTTGTTATTCGGTGGAAATAATCGTTTTTTAGCCCGTGCTCAAAACCGAGACAGCCATCTCAAACTGCCCAACATCCTGACTTTATAAAACTTACAATGTTTCTGCTGAAAGGCTGTCAATAAAAAAACTCCCCATCAACGAGTATTGTATAACTCAACATGCTTGCCAACATGTTGAGTTATATCATACAAAATCTGACTCAATATATCCACTGGCAATCTTGATACTTCAGGAATGATTCACGACTTTTGATTTATAGCAGCTCTGAAATTTAAAAAAAATTAAGGCAGTACTCATCATGTGCATTGGCAATGGTATCTTTTCAAGGGGGATAGGTCAAACGTTAGAGATAAGTTGTTTCCTTTTGTAATGGCCATGATAACAAAGATCAGAATATCACATCTTTACTTCCGTAAAATTTCTTGCAATAAAAAACGGATAAGCGTAGACAGGCATAAGCGTAAGACGTCAAGCAAACAACCACTAAGGCACTGAACCACCTTCGTCTTGAAGACGAAGGGTTCGGGCGGCTGTCAACTGAAGTTGACTTTTCGCCGCCTGTTCAAGACCACTGCCTTCATGCGGTGGTAGTTTATAAAATCAGGACAAACCCGCCGTCTTGAGACAGGGGATAATCCTTTAAAAAAGTCCCTCCGGGACAGTTAAAAACTTTTCTTCGCCTGAAGGCGAGGGGTTTCAACCATCCCCGAAAGGGACACTAAAAATAATACCAGATCGTGTCATAATACTGCAGGTTCTCCCCATCTTTTTCAAGCCTTTTTAAGTAGTCCAGAATTGGCACGTCAATGGAAGAGTAAGTGTTCGTTTTATTAGATAAATTTTTCTCCCAGGAATAGAACTCGTACACTCTGGCACCGTTCGGCAAGATCGAAAGAAGATCTCGATGCTCTCTTGATTTGAGATAATTCTTCCCCAGCCTCGGCACGTTAAAGACTGCTTCATCTGTCCTTTCCAGGCCGGGCAGCAGCCGTGCCTCTTCCTGCTGTTCCATGACCAATCTTGAAATGGGGACACGATAGGCCAGCGTCTCATCTTTTCCTTTGGTGTTAAAAGTATAGTATGGGTCAATTCCGATCAAACGCAGGTGTCTTCGCAGGGCTGAAGCCTCAAATCTCTTGGAAACAAAATAGGTGTATACCAGCTGGTTGTATACAGGGAGTCCACGGGAGCGCAGACGTTCCACCGCTTTGACGAGTTCAGGAGTGATTTCATAAGGGGTTTGGATATGAGTGGTAATGGCCACCTCCCGTCTTCCCAACTCTCGGAACTGTGCAAGAATATCAGCCAGATCGGCTGTAATGCGCATAGGCATGGTAACAGGTATACGGGTGCCAATTCGTATTCTGTCAACAGTCGGAATATCAGCTATTTTAGCAAGAATGTTGGTTATTGTTACATCGCCCATGGCGAGTGGATCTCCGCCTGTTATGAGAACCTCGTGTATGGTCGGATGTTCTTTGATCCATTTGATACCTGCATCGACCTGCTGCATGCCCGCAAAAGCTTGAGGGGACATGGCATCATCAATTTCCCAGTTGCGCTGACAGTAAACACAGATCTGTGGACAGGTGTTGAAAGGTTTGAATATACAGATTGCCGGGTATCGTCGGGTAATGAGGTCGAAAGGCGACGTATCTTCCTCCCCCATAAAATCAAATCCAGATTTCTCTTTATTGGAAATGACTTGGGCCACATAATCGGCGGGAGGTAGAACTTGGGCTCTGATTGAAATATCACGCCGGTTCTGGTCGTCATCCATGAGTGAGAGATAATAGGGTGTAATTCCAAATGGAAGGTTATGTGTCCTGGCCGTTTTAACCGCCTTTTTTTCTTCTCTGCTCAGTTTAACGAGCTTCTGCAGAATTTCAGGATCTTGGATAATATTTTTGATTTGCCAGTGCCAGTTCTGCCAATCATCCAATGAGGCATTTAGTCTTGTAATAATTTTGTCGCGCCTTTTGTTCCGCCTGACAATCGAACGCGTGTCAAGTCCGGTTTTATACTGACTAATTTTCTGATCAACTTCTGTGCGGATTTCATCCAGTTGTCGGGAACGATGAATTGCCGCAGGCCTTCCCTGGTCATTTATGGCAGACAGATGAATGTCATCAAAAGCCTTACGGGAGCCTTTGCCTTGAATTCCTAAAAGAAGATGGTATAAATCCGCATAAAAGGCAGGAGTCAAATCGAGGCGCGGATTTTCATGAGCTATATCATAAATCGCTTGGGCCATAGAAAAACCGGCAAGGTCCTCCGATCTTTTTTTTAGCATATTGCGAAGAACTTGTGAGATATCACGAATACGGGCAAAAATTGCGGCATCCTGATCGTATGCTTCGGATGACTCGAGCTCAATGATGTACAGATGAGTGGCTAATTTTTTGCGCATCTGATCAAGATCCGTATTCTCTTTTGCAACGGCAAAAAAACGTGGGTTGATTAATTTTACTGCCTGAGGTGTGTATTCAAATGTATTCATTGTACCTGTTTGTCTGGTTTTGCATCACAGAGATTTCATGTGCATGAAATGTCGTTGAAATTGAAAGGAAAAAGGGGCCAGATTTATTTTTTACTAAAGTCAAGATCCAAAACATATTGGCTATGTAAATTAAATATAGCTTGCCAACATGTTGACTTTCCAAGGAAAGATTACCAGTTAAGATGTGCAATGACAATGTTAACTTCTTTGGGTGTTACTGCTATTAAAATTTAAAGCAAAATCATAATTTTTTATTGTTGAGGCAGGCTGCTGTTCATCATGTCTCGATGCAACTTCCATTGTCCATTTTCGAGTTTCCATATTGCAATGTATTTCCCTCTATCTAGGACTTGATTCTCTTGACCTTGAACTGAGTAAACTCCCACCTCAATAGCGGTCTCCTCATGGGCTTCTATTTCAACTGATTCAAGCTTTACCGAATTAACCCCAGGATTCATGCGAACTTGCCAGAATTTCTGGATTGCAGGCCTGCCGGTGATGAAATCGCTGCTAGTTGGCAGAAGTTGTCCTTTCTCAGTATAGAGAGCTACCAATCCAGCTGCATCGCCTTGATTATAAGCCGCCATGAATTTTTCAATTGCAACTGTAATAGCTTCACGAACTTCAGTTGTTGATTGCGACATAATTCTTCTCCTCTTGTGCTAAAATCAACATTTCTTGCCAACATATTACCTTTTCTCTGTCTTTGAAACTCAAACATCCTTGCCATATTGTTTAATTTTAGAAACACACGCCCGTTAAAGATAAGATATAATTATATTCAATTTCAATACAACCTATTTTGATGATAGACTTGCCGTAACTCTCTGGTAGCTTTTACCGGGCAACGTTTGAACCATGCCTTTGAGTTCCAGGAGAAGAAGCACTTCATTTATTCGCTGGGGGGTAAAACCACTATCTTTGATAATCTCGTCAAAGGTGCGTGGATAAACTCCAATGAACTCGAAAAGTTCCGCTTCCTCCTGGCTCAGGTTTTCGAAAAAAACTTGTTCATCCTCTTCCATGCCAGCCTCTTCAACACTTTGCTGAAATACGTTAGCAGGAAACTCCTCAACGATATCGTTAATACTGTGAACCAGTTTCGCACCCTGTTGTAAAAGAGTATGAGTACCGGCACTTTTTACTGAATCAATGCGGCCGGGCACAGCAAAAACCTCCCGTCCCTGCTCCAGGGCATGGCTTGCCGTAATCAACGAACCTGAACGATTCGCTGCCTCAACCACCACTATACCTAAAGACAGGCCGCTGATGATCCTGTTACGGGCCGGAAACCGGAAACTGTCCGGCTTGGTGCCAAGCGGGTATTCACTCACCACTGCCCCTGCAGAAGCGATGCGCTTATATAAATTATGGTTGCTCGGCGGGTATACAATATCAAGGCCGCACCCCAGCACCGCTATTGTCTTCCCTTCAGCAGCCAACGCACCATTATGAGCAGCAGTATCTATGCCCAGAGCTAAACCACTTATGGTGGTAAAGCCCTGCCTGGATAAACTGCCTGCCATCTGTTGGGCAATATCTTTCCCATAATGTGTGGCCGCTCGTGAGCCCACGATTCCCATACCTCTGCAGGTCAGCAATTCAGGAGCTCCAAGCACATAAAGTACCACTGGTGGATCATGGATATTTTTTAAAAGAGCAGGGTAGAGAGGATCATCACAGGGAATTATTGCTATGTTTTTCTCTGCTGCCCGCTCAATTTCCTTGTTGGCAAGTTCTTCAAGGTATTGCCTCCCTTCACCGCTTAAAGCTGCCAAACTCTCCTTTCGCAGAGAAGCTACAGCAGTCAGATTGGGACTGCTGGCTGCCAACACCTTTTCCGGGCTGCCAAAATGAGCGACCAGTTTATTGCAGGTTACCGGGCCCATACCGGGAACCAGAGACAGGGCAAGCCATGATTGAATTTTTTTTCTGCCTGTCATGCTAGGTCTCCCCGATATTCATTGACCCCAGATATTTATTCAGTTCGGCTTTTCTCAGCAGTAACTCATCCAGCAATTTCGAATCCTGATTTTCCTGTGCAGCTCTCAGTTCCTCGCTCAACTGCGTGATTTCTTTTTTAAAACGATACCTGACAAGCCAGACCAGCATCTCGTCTGCCATATTCCCTATTACTTCCGGGTCATCCTGGCCGAGAAAAGGAGAGGACATGAGAAGGCGGGATACATAGGAACGTTCGAATGCTTCCGGAAGGGCTTCCATAAGTTGTTCCGGTCCAGTCAGCTCTCTCTCTTCCGACAGTTTCAGTAGAGCTGCCAGTATATCACTGGCAGGATTTGCAACGAGTATATCTTCAATGCCAGCTTCAAGGAAACGCTTCAAAAAGCGTGGGTAAAAAATCAAGAATTCCAGCAGCTGAGCCTGCTTTCTGGGAAGCGGGGCCGTAACTATGGGTTTTTCTCCCTTTTCTCTACCAGCAACGGGTCGGGCTGATCTGAGCTGTGATTTCTTTCTTGCCGCTATCTTAAATCCCTGCATAACCTGCTCTGGATCAAGATCCAGCTTATTGCTGAATTCCGAGATAAGTACGGATTGCTGGAACGGGCTGCTTCCTGATGCCTGAATCAACGGCTCCAACTCTTCAAGAATTTTGCCCTTTCCTGTCATACTTGTGCCGTGCTTGTCTTTAAGGTGCTCAAAGGCAAATTCCAGGATGGGAAGTGCATTGACAATATACTTCTCAAGCCCCTCCTTGCCATGTGCCCTGATATACGTATCCGGGTCATGCATAGCCGGCAGCAAAGCAACCCTGCCTGCAACCTGCTCAGCAAGAAACAATGGCACCGATCGCATGGCAGCCTTAATGCCTGCTTCATCTCCATCAAACAGCAGGATAACCTCATCGGCATACCCTTTCAAAAGTCTTATCTGGGATTGGGTCAGCGCTGTTCCAAGAGGGGCCACAACATTATCCAAGCCAAATGAAACCAGAGCGAGGAGATCAAAATTACCCTCAACCACAACAGCCTGTCTTGACTTCCGGATAGCATCCCTGTTTTGAAAAAGCCCGAACAGCATGCGGCCCTTATCAAAAATAAGCGTCTCCGGAGTATTGAGATACTTGGGTTCCCCTTCACCTAATATCCTGCCTCCAAAGCCCGCAACCCTGCCTGTCAGGTCAAAAATAGGGAACAGTATCCTATCCCTGAAGCGATCATAAAATCTGCCACTCTCTTTTCTGACAAGCAGCCCAGCCTCTTCTGCTTCACCCTGAGTAATAGACGACTTTGACACTTTATTGCTCAGAAAATCCCAACTCTCAGGAGCATACCCCAGTTGGAAATCAATGATCTTCTCCTGGGGTATTTCCCTTTTAGTCAGGTAATCACGGGCCTGTGCCGCTTCTGGATTATTCAGCAGATATTCATGGTACACTCGAGTTGCACGTTCGTTTGCATCAAAAAGCTTCTGGCGCTTTTCTGCCTTTTTCTTATCATCTGAGGTGAATTGCTGTTCCGGAAGGGTGATCTGGTAGCGCTGGGCCAGCTGCTTGATGGTTTCAGGAAAAGTAAGGTTATAGTATTTCATCATGAAACTTAAAACATCCCCTCCCTCACCGCAGCCAAAACAGTGAAAAGACTGGCGCACCGGATTAACCATAAAAGAAGGGGTTTTCTCTCCATGAAAAGGACAAAGGCCCTTCATGTTGGAACCGGCTCGCTTGAGGGAGACACATTCACCTATAATATCAACGATCTGAGCAGCATCTTTTACACGCTGAACCGCGTCTTGTTGTTCGAATGAGGAAGTCATAACTTAAAGATTGTGAACATATACTCTCCCGGTGTCAAGCTAAATTCCACACCTGAACACTCTTTATTTTAATATCCCCACTCTCGTACTTTTCCCTGCTTTTTTTATTTTCTAATATCTGACAGCCTAAGAGATGGGTAATAAAAATATTGCCGTAAAAAGCTGCTGTTGTATTGTGCAATACAGTAATGACTCACTGAAGTTGTTCCTGTGTTTTTATTGAGTTACAGTGCTCTCACCACTCTATTATAAAGGCTTGAGAAAAGGACAAAAATAGTCAATGACACCCAACTTTGAAGATATCATGGCGGTCGAATTAAAAAAGGAGATTGCCGAACGATATTTTGGTTTTCGCAAGATGATCGAAGAAGACGAGCTCGATCTTATGCAGAAAATGAAATACCAGATATCTATCCTCGAAAAGAGAATCAGCTTCGAATTAATCCGAATTTATATCCTGCTTAAAGACGAGGAGTTGATTCAGCACTTCATGGAACTCACCGGTTGGGAGGAAAGACTTTTCTATGAACCCTATATTACTGAATCAGAGACGATCAGAAAGAAGGTATTCAAAGGCATCAAAGTAAGGGGACTCACAAAGGGCGGGCGCTTCAAGAATCTCGTATTCGATACTTACGAAAGGCTGGTGGAGCATGTTGAACATTACCGGGGGGATTTTGAGGAGATAGAAACAACCCGTGAGACAATCAATGAAGAAATTAAATTATTCTACCGGAAAAATGACATAGGCAATATCATGGGATTTCTCCGTTCAATGGACTCAATTGGTGGCAATGAAGACACTATGGGAATCACCCCTGCCGTAGGATCACCAAGCACCCTTGAAAATAAAATGCGGCTTCAGGAACCACCTCCGATAGATCCGGAACTTATTGATGTCCCGCCCCTGATACCACTTCCGAATATCAGCAGGGATTTAAAAAAACTGACCGATAAAGCCTTCAAAATGCACGGGGGAAAAATTCTCGCAGATCTGCCAAAATGAATTTTGAACCAAACTACCCTTCCATTCTTCTTTCCTGGATAGCCTTGCTCGGCGGACTTGTCCTGCTGACTGCCGGAGGAGAATTCCTGGTCTCCGGTGCAGGAAAACTTGCAAAACGGCTTGGCATGAGCTCGCTTCTCATAGGTTTAACGGTTGTGGCATTCGGCACATCAATGCCTGAGCTTTTTGTAGGGCTCATCGCCACTTTTCAGGATCATCCTGATATCCTTACCGGGAATGTCATAGGCAGCAATATTGCCAATGTGGGGCTTATCCTGGGAATTTGCGCTCTCATCACTCCCCTGCCTGTCAGGTTCAAATCAGTTTCCCGCGAACTCTACATCGTGCTTACTGCAACACTTGTCATTTTTTTCGTGGCCTGGCATGGCTATTTCCCCCGGTTTCTCGGTTTTATTTTTGTGGCATACCTTCTCTTCTATACCATGCAAACCTTTCACAAGAGAGCCAACAACAAAACATCTAAACAAAATGAGCCCCGGGGCGACAATGCCAATGAGTTGGGCTCCCTGCCCCATATCATCCTGTTAATTATTATTGGCCTTGGACTTCTTCCTTTTGGATCAAATTTTTTCATCAAAGGTGCTGTTGATATCGCTCGGCATTTTGGTGTGAGCGATCTTATCATCGGCCTGACTTTAGCAGCGGTCGGCACATCTCTTCCAGAACTTGCTTCCTGCCTTGCGGCAATCCGTCAGCGCCAAACCAATATTCTAGTGGGCAATATAATAGGCAGCAACCTATTCAACCTTCTCATGGTGCTTGGATTCTGCGGTCTTCTTGTCCCGTTTCCCATGTCTTCCAACCTGTTCTTCAGGGATATTCCCATCATGTTCAGTCTCTCTGCAGTCCTGCTCCCTATTCTTGCAGTCCAGCAGGGACTTAACCGGGTGCATGGTTTCATTCTTCTGGTTTCCTATATCAGCTATCTTTACATACTCCAATAAATTGATAACGATTCCCAAATAAAAATAATAATCGGCATTGATCCAAATCAAATAATGCTTATTATTATAAATGAAGTCAGAAAATAACTACTTCATTTCTCCCCCTCCTTATAAAAAAGGACAGTGCTGAAAGGCACTGTCCTTTTTTTACTTCCAGTTCATGATCCCTGGTATCTACCGCGAACGTCGATTATTCAGCGAAGCTGAGACCCATTCCCTGCCAGGTCCTTGCCTGCCAGTGTTTCTTTCCTGGAGTACATTCTTTTCCCTGGAGAAGTTTTTATTTTTTGAAATTTGTTGTTCCGTTTTATTTTCTTCCTGTTTGTCATTTACAGAATATTTCCTGTTATTCTTTTGACCTGTCTTCTTCGCACGTTCCTCATTGAGCGCGGCCTGTCTCTGGGGCTGAGGCTTTTCTTGAGGAATCTTTTGCCTCGCCACTGTGTCCCTTTTTATTATTGCGGCTGTCTTTTCAGCAACCACCTTGTTTCTGCTGCTGGTCTCAACCTTAACCTGCCTCGATTCTCTGGTTCTTGCCTGGTTTCTATCCTTCGTTGTCACTTCTGTTCCGGGCGCTGAAACACTTGCAGCAGTGCTACTTCTCTGCAATGGCTTTTCCTGCTTTTCAACATTCCGCTCACGGACCCTTTGCCCCGAACTGACAACCTTCTCCTGTATTTCTCTATGCCCTGTCTCTCTCTTTCTTGTTGCATTTGTCTTCTGGGCAGCCACCTTATTCCTGCTGCCGGTCTCGACCCTGGTCTGCCTCGATTCTCTGGTTCTT
>Ga0255044_10000008_pt1 | contig 33383 bp, 22 predicted proteins | sample BC1_12_21_MG_FD_183651 | JGI IMG/M metagenome (GOLD analysis project Ga0255044, IMG submission 183651) | Seawater microbial communities from Strait of Georgia, British Columbia, Canada - BC1_12_21 | ecosystem: Environmental > Aquatic > Marine > Strait | place: Canada: British Columbia... | reverse complement strand
GGGTCAATATATAGCGAGCAGCGTGGAAGCAAAAAAACCCCCACTGATCTTCACTTGGGAGACCAGTGGGGGCCAGGCAGGGCCAACCTCGTAGGGGACCTGACATCCCGAGAGAAGAGAAAATGAAGAGGAAGCCCCACCGAATCCAAAGGCTATGAAAAAATCGTGCCATCTCAGTCTTGTTCTCTTTTTTCAAATATCTTTAGGAACTTATGATCAGATATGGCTGGGGTTTTTCAGGTGAAAATTGGCAAATAAATGCCTAGATTGTTACGAAAAGTACCACTTCAGTGTGCTGGCAAGGAGAAGGTAACGGAGACTGATGGGTGAATGAGAACAAGCCCGGATATCTGGGCGATTCGTCAAACATCGAGGTTGGGTTGTGGTCATGGGGAGGGGCTAGACAACCGCCCCAAATGGCCAGTTGATCGAAACTAGCTCAAGCACAGAGAGAAACTTCACCTCACAGTGCTCACAAAGATAGTATCTGCTTCCGGGTAGAAAACGCATCCAAAAACTGCGTCTTATTCGGTGCCGATCAATGCCGCCACACTTGGGGCAGGCCTTGCCACGAGTGAATATTCCCATTTTCGAACCATTGCCGGAAAGTGTAAATGCTTAGTATCCGTCAGCTTCTCTCATCAGCGTGAGGCAGGAGACCCCCACAGACTGGGCATCTCTTTTCAGTTGGCCTGATCATCAGCGTCGCCTTGCACTGAGTACATATGACCTTATTGAGATTTATTTTATTATCTTCGGTCATCTCGCAAGAGGGTCAGGTCATAATAGTGAGAGTTTTGTTAGTTAAAATTGTTGAAAACAAAGAGGCACAAATCATACCAATTCGTGGCATTACTATTTTCCCTTTAATTATAAAGATTTATCTGACATATACATGACAATATTCTTTTGCCATTGGGTAATCTAATTCCAAGAGTATGTAATCAGTTGCCACTTATGAGTCAGACTGGTAAGAGCGTACGGACTAGTGAGCCGAAACCAGGAGTACAGGGTTCTTTCCTCAAGAGGAACGGAGGGGAGAGGGAAGTTGCTGGTCTGGGGTTGGGGGACAAATCAGTGGTGGTTTTCAGGGAACGTGGCTGTCGGTAACATCAATATAGTATATTCGATTCTTTTCTAGGATAGGATCCGGACGTATTAAGATGATACTGTAAGATGAAATATCAGAGGACGAACTGGCGACCACAGCTGATTCATTTTCGAGGCGTGCACTTGGATAGGTAACATAATGGATTATCTCGTGATATTTATTATATATGCAATTCTTGTCTGGAAAAGGACATTCTAAAATGAGAACTCTCAATTTCCCCAGACAAGCGGTACACCGCTGGCATTTTGGCTCATCATCAGTTCGTTCACTTCCACGTCTTTCCACACCGATATGTTGAGGATCGCTCAACTTCCTACGATCTTGACCACTGCGTCGATCACTGCCTCTGCGCCGCTCATTTCCAGGCCGACGATCACCACTACCAGGATGCACTCAATGTCTCCTTTCAGAGTAGTACAATTTCGAAATGCAGGTGGGCAGACTACCTTAAATAAGATAGCATGTAAATAATATTTCGCATTTTTCAACAAGATATTTCAACGATAGGCTACCTCTACAACAATAAGATTGATATTTGAAGGTGGGGCTTGCCAAGTCTGGATGCGGCGAGGGGAGGGGAGGCGGTAAAAAAAACGAAACCCCCACTGACGAGGACATGTCTCTTCACCCATTCAAGACTCATCCTAAGTCTACCCCAGTGGGGGCTACTTAGTGGGGCCGCACTCTATGGGGCCCTACCAAGAGAGATTTATAGCCATCTCTCCTGTACTCTACCCTAACAAGAAGCATGCCTATTCAAATCATGGGTTGGTTTTCTTTATAATTCAAATGGTTATAATTTTTACTGCCAATAAACCTAGCTAAAAACTGTTGTCTAATCTACACAGGTGTTGGGAAAGTGCCACGTGTAATCGGTTCAGGGAACACCCTTTTCAATGGTCTCGGAACGCCGATCTTGAAACACCCGGGCTAGGCTCGTACTTTCAGCGGGTGTCCCGATCGGTTTTTATGCACCTTTTTTTCCAAAGCCCTCAGATATTCAGTTGCGACTTTACCCAGGCTTTGGGTTGCCAGAGCTTTGGTGATGAATTTTTGGTCTTCACTTGCCATATTCAGGAAGCGCACACCCATGCCACGGGGGGTGATTTCGTCATCGCGGCCGTGGATATTGGACCATACCACTTCTGCGTTGACTGAGAGGCGGCGGTCGGGAGCATCGATGGTCATGTCAAAGATTTCGTTTAGCCTTAGAGGTGTTGGACAACGAATAAAGGCACTTATTGAGCTGAAATTCAGGGTTTCTCCTGCTATATCGCCCTTGGCGTGCTGCACGATGACGGGCCATTTGACTTCGATCCTGGAGCTTTGGCGTCTTTCTCTTCTCACACGGCACCTCCCTGTTCAAGGTTGATTCCGCTTAGGTCATCACCCTGAAGATTATTCAACATCTAATTGTAATTTTCGATACTCACTTGGTCGCTGCCAACCTGGAGTTGCACTGCTATTCAGTTATTTCCAGTTTGTTGGCTTTCGCCGTGTGCAGTGAAACACTCAGAGATGGGATAGGTTTTGTCGCAAAGCCAGCAGTGGACATCACTTTCGTTTGAGACCCAAGAAATTTGTCTGTGGCCTTCTGGACACTGCTTGGGATGTTCAAATCGGAAGATGGATGTCACATTTCCAAATAGCCTATCCCTCATGCGTAAACCCATAATTCCCCCCTGCTGTTAGAATTGAGGTCAAGTGACACCAGGCAAAAAATATGCCCGGATCATTTACACATATCTTTCTTATTCCTAGGATTGCACAAAGAACAAAATGGTAGGGTAGGTAAGAACAATACCGGGGCGATTAGAAAATTCTGTGAACTGGTAATTAAAAAAGCGCAGCGATTGGAATTTACCACACACTTGGCTTGTTTTGTCAAGTATGAAAAGAATTATTTTGCAAAATTGATCATTTATCAATCACTCCGGCCTCTAGTACGTTTTCGAGGTCAATCATAATGACACCTAATGAATTATTCACCACATCTTCCCATGAGATGCTTTTCTTTATGGTTGTGACCTCAGCAGATAGCGGCAGGACACCATACCTGAGCGTCCTCAGGCTGACAGATAGGGTCAAGAGGAAGGCAACTTCACCAGTCCTGTAATCTGACGATAGCAGTGAAGGCTCATCAGAGTTCTTTTTCACAGTAGTCGCAAATGTAAAGCTTCTCAGGATCTTCCAAATCGTCTCGGCTGACCAGAATTTCGTCCGTGGGGTCGCATCCCTTCCGGTAATCATCACCGTCGATACAGTTCTTACATCTCACTTTGCCATCGGCTTCAACTATTGCCCGAATATTAAAAAGATCAATGATCGTCATGCTTGTTGCGCCTCCTCCATTGAGAAATCGTGCCACCTACATGTTGGAACAGACGGGCAGCACCGCCCGTTTGGAGTTAAACTACTCCTCTTCGTAGTCGGATGATGGCCTGCAAGTATTACAATATTCAGGATTAGCCCTCATTATTCACCAATCGCCTGCTGCGACTGCAGGTCCTGAGGTCTTCTGGGGTTTGCTTGAGGCTTTTCTTGAGATTGGCGGTCAGCAGCGAACCCACTAAATGTAGCAATGAAACAAGCTGTTTAAAAAGTCGCGGTCACCCCTGGAGATCTGAGTGAATTGAACGCCCATGCCTCCAGGTACCATGTGCTTAAACCTCTTTTTCTGACTTTTCCAAGCAACTTCCGCAGTAACCACCAAGTGTCCCGCATAGGTGGGAGGTTTAATGATCAAGCGAAAAATATCATCTTGAACAGGATCGGTCAGGGCATGAATGAAGGCGCCTCCAGGGCTGATGTTCCTTGTTTCTCCTTTTACTATACGGTTTGGAGTTAACAAGAAAACTGGCCAGTCGACTTCAGCTCGGCTGTGTTGACGTTTTTTCTGACGAGTAGACATGAGGATACTATGCGTAGGTGACAACAGAGGTTATGAAAGAATCACTCTGTAACCTACCACACATAAGGATATTCCTGTCAATCGGGAAAACCACCATTTTGGAGCCTGGGGTGAAATTCGAAAAAAGGAGTAGATAGCCTGGTTTCTATTTGAATCGTTCCTCTCTCCAGGGATCTGCAGAGTTGCTGTAGCCTTGTCTCTCCCAGTAGCCTGGGTCGTCTTGGGCTGTGAATTTGATGCCCTCCAGCCACTTGGCACTTTTGTAAAAATAGCGGTCGGGAACCAAGGCGCGTACCGGGGCACCGTGGGCCCGAGGCAATTCTCTGCCAAAGAAACTGTGGGCGAGAATCACATTTTTCTTGCGGGCCTCACTGATCGGAATGTTGCTGGTATAGCCAGAGGCTGCCTCAAAAATGACGAAACTGGCGTTTTCCTTGACCTTGACCAGGTCCATAATTGTTGTCAGACGAACACCGCCCCAGTGAGAGTCAAGCAGGGTCCAACCAGTCACACAATGCACATCGCAGGTAAGGTCCGCCTGGGATAGATTGAGAAGTTCCTGAAAATTCAAGGTGGTCGGTCTTCCCACCTCGCCATGAATCTGGAGTCTCCAGTTCTTGCTATCGGCAGTTCCTTGAACGCCACCCATATCAATAATCTTTTTTACTGCATGCTGGCTTGGGGGTAGACGCGGTCTACCATCAGGCCTCATCTCTGCCGCCAGGGCGAGATTTTCCAGATCCATTAGCTTCACGAATATCCCCGGCAGGCCGATACTTACAACCGATCCGCTGGCTTTGGCCAAAAAGGCACGTCTGGACAGTTTTTTGGACTCGTTCATATTTACCCTAACGTTGAATACCTACACCAGCAAAAAGCGCTGCGCTCGCGCGATAGCGCGCCATCTACGGCTGTGCTCGCCTCAGACAGGACTTCACATACGGTAAAGTACGCCTCGACCTGTCCGAGTCTGTGCGCAGTCCCGCCCTCGGCGGGAGCGCACTCTTGCACGTTTTTTCTTGGAGTAGGTATGCAACCTTAGCGTTTACCCTTCCAGTTCCACCAATTATAACCGATGGAGATGCCCTGTTCCAGGCACTGAGGTAGAATGAAACATCCGGGCTAGGGAATTAGATTCAAAAAAGTAGGAAATGTGCATGGAAGGTGACTACTCGGCTTTTTTCTCTTCCTCCATCACATCGTCATCACCGCCCAATCCGTACTTGGCCAGACGGTAGCGAAAGGAGCGAAAGCTAATGCCGAGAAGTTCAGCGGCCTTTTGTTTTGCCCCCCGTGTCCTCTCAAGGGCCTGCTCGAGAAGGTCCTTTTCCAGTTGGCCGAGGACATTATCCAGATCGATTCCCTCCTGGGGCATTGTAAGCGACACAGACTCGGTTTTAGATTGGACCTGGGTCTGCTTGAAACTGGAAAGAGTTAGGCTGTCGGGGAGGACTATGTTAGAGGCTTCCAGGGCGACGCTTCGTTCAATGATGTTTTCCAGCTCTCTAATATTACCGGGAAAGTTATAGCTCTTGAGAAGATCCAAGGCGTAGGCAGAAATTTTCCTGATGTCCTTTCCCATTTGGTCGCTGTACTTTTCCAGAAAATGCTGAGCCAGCAGGGGAATCTCATCAGGGCGTTCCCTTAGTGGCGGCATGTGAATGTTTATTACGTTGAGCCTATAGTAAAGATCTTCGCGGAACATTCCGTCCATCACTTCGCGTTCAAGCTCGCGGTTGGTGGCGCTAATGATGCGAACATCTACACTGATCTCCTCACTGCCACCCACCATTTTGAAGGTTTTTTCCTGAACGGCCCTCAGAAGCTTGACCTGGACAGGAGGAGGAAGCTCTGCCATTTCATCAAGAAAGAGGGTTCCCTTATGGGCTGCTTCAAAAAGGCCACTGCGAGTTGCGGTGGCCCCGGTAAAAGAGCCTTTTTTGTGTCCGAAAAGCTCGCTTTCTATTAGGGTTTCGGGCACACTGCCGCAATTGACCACCACAAAAGCCTTGTCTTTCCGAGGACTCTCACGGTGTATGGCTTTGGCTATCAGCTCTTTACCGGTTCCTGACTCTCCGGTAATGAGGACGTTGCTGGTGGCGGCGGCAATGCGAGGAATGAGTTCGAGGATCTTTCTCAGTTCAGGGCTTTCACCAACAATACCGTGGTAGTGAGTAGCACTAGCCGTATCTGCTGCTGCCTTTTCCTGGGGCTCGTGTGATTGGGCGGTGGCCAGGGCGTCCTGGATAACAGTTTTGATTTCCCTTACCTTGAAAGGTTTGGGCAAATAGTCGTAGGCTCCCCACTTCATGGCTTCAACGGCAGTGGAGGTGCTGGCGTAAGCAGAGATCATGATCACCACCGTATTCGGATGGAGTTCTTTACATTTTTTCAACACCTGGAGACCGTCAGTCTCCTTCATCCGAATATCGGTGATAACCAGGTCAAAGTCTTTCTTCTTCAGAATATTTATGGCCTCGCCACCTCCGGCCGCAGTGGCCACCTGGTAGCCTTCTTTATGGAGCATGATTTCTAGAAATTCTCTCATGCTGTGTTCGTCGTCAACTACAAGGATGCTGGCCATTCGGGTTCAGTCTCCTGCTATAGCGCTGCAATCTCGGATATAAAATTAAGCTTGGCGTATGGATGCGAGATGTAAACTGAAATCTCACCTCACATATCACTTATCGCCCATTGACGTTGGGGCTGCACATTGTTGGAGCCTTAGGATTTGGTCCTCAGTGCCCCTGGTATTCCTTGCAAGAATAGTACCTAACCGCTTGTGTTTTCCTCTGTGAAGATGACCTTGCCATCCCGAAGGACCATGACCGTTTTTCCTCTGAGCTGCCAGCCATGAAAAGGCGAGTTCCTGCTTTTGGAGCGAAACTGGTTGACGTCGACGGTGAACTCCCGGTTCGGATCAATGAGGGTGACATCGGCCGGAAGCCCAGGAGTCAGTCGTCCCAGGTCAACTCCAATAATGCGGGCGGGATTACTGGTCAATTTTTCTATTGCTTCCAGCGGGCTGAGCAATCCCTGATCAACGAGCCGCAGTGTCAGAGGGAAGGCGGTCTCGAGACCGATCATGCCAAAGGCGGCGTAGTCAAACTCCACGTCTTTCTCTATGGTGCTGTGGGGGGCATGGTCGGTGGCGATGGCATCAATAGTACCGTCGGCAAGACCTTGTTGAATCGCGGTTAGATCAAAGGAGGAGCGGATTGGTGGGTTAACTTTGAGATTGGTGTCAAAATTCTCGAGGGCCTCATCAGTGAGAGTGAAATGATGTGGCGTAGCTTCGGCGGTAACCTGTACTCCCTTCGCCTTGAATTGCCTTACCAGCTCTACTGCTCCAGCACTAGACACGTGAGCTATGTGCAAACGGCCGCCAGTGAGCTCTGCCAGACTACAATCACGAAAAACCATGACGTCCTCGGCAGCGCTGGGGATTTCCCTCAAGCCCAAACGGGTGGAGACCACCCCTTCGTGCATTACCCCATCGCCGGCAAGGTCACGATCTTCGGCATGGCTGATAACCGGCAGGTTAAACACCTGGGCGTATTCCAGGGCCCTCCGCATGAGCTGGCTGTTCATAACCGCTATGCCGTCGTCGCTGACCGCTACAGCTCCCGCTTCTTTGAGCTCAGCGTACTCGGCCAGCAGTTCACCTTTTTGGCCCTGACTGATGGCTCCTACAGGAAAGACTCGCACGAGGTCAGCTTCGGCTGCACGGCGAAGGATGAGGTCCGTAACCGCGGCATTATCATTTGCCGGTTTGGTGTTGGGCATGCAACAGATAGAGGTGAAACCGCCGGCAGCTGCCGCCTGACTTCCGCTTAGGACAGTCTCCTTGTATTCCTCGCCCGGTTCCCGCAGATGGGTATGCAGATCAATGAGTCCCGGCACCACCCAAAGACCATCTGCATCAATGACCTCCACGGAGTCTAGTTTTTTGTCCAGTGCACCCGGAGGACCTAGGTCATTGATTTTGTCTCCTTCAATGAGGAGGTCGTGTATGTCGTCCAAACCGCTTGCTGGGTCAAGGACTCTGCCGCCACGGATGAGCTTACTCATCTTTTTCACCTCCTATGAGTAAATAGAGCAGAGCCATGCGCACGGCGACGCCGTTGTTTACTTGGTCCAGGATCACGGAATAGGGTCCGTCGGCCACAGCAGGGCTGATTTCTACGCCGCGGTTGATTGGGCCGGGATGCATGATGAGCACATCCGGTTTAGCCTGGGACAGTTTTTCTTCATTTAAGCCAAAAACACGAGCATACTCTCTGAGGCTGGGTAGGAGCATTTGACCTTGCCGCTCCAGCTGTATCCGTAGCATCATGATCACATCCGCTTTGGGGATTACATCTTCGGGACGGTAGAAAACTTCAACCCCGAGCTTGTCCAGATCGTGTGGGATCATGGTAGTCGGGCCAGCTACCAAGACTCGAGCTCCCATTTTGGTGAGGGCCCAGATATTGGAGCGTGCCACTCGGCTGTGAGCAATATCTCCGATGATGGCAACGGTTTGCCCGGCTATGGTGCCTTTCTTGTCTTTGATAGTGAGAAGGTCGAGCAAGGCCTGGGTGGGATGTTCGTGCATGCCGTCACCGGCGTTGATCACCGCAGCCTGCACGTGTCTGGCCAGCAGGTGGGGAGCGCCGGCAGCGGAGTGACGAAGCACGATAACGTCCGGATTCATGGCCTCTAGATTTCTTGCGGTGTCCAGCAAGGTCTCACCTTTTACAATGCTGCTGGTTGAGGCAGATATGTTAAAGGTGTCCGCGCTCAGCCGCTTCGCCGCAATCTCAAAAGAGGTTCGAGTTCTGGTGCTGGGCTCATAGAATAAATGGACTACAGTCCTGCCCCGCAAGGTAGGGACCTTCTTGATGGGTCGAGTGGAGATTTCCTTGAAAGTCTCCGACGTCTCAAGGATCAGGTTGATTTCCTCAGGCTCTAGTTGTTTGATACCGAGTAAATCTTTCTTGCGGAACTGCATAGATCGCTTCCCCGATGGTAGGGCGGCACCAATGTTCAACAGACTAAATTATCCCATTTGATCCCCCTTTGCAAGACCAATTCGCATGGGGCGTAGCGCAGAGCGAAAAGGGAACGTCCGCTGTCAGTTGTCCGTAGTCCGTAGCAAAAGACAAATATTCTCTGCAATCAGTCCAATGGTATGTTCGGAATTCCAGCTGCAGAGAATCAAAAAAGACAAAGGCCTACAACGCTCGCGATACCTCTAGTGGCGTTAATCCAGGGGCTACTGTCTGAAGATTGATGATTTGGTATGTATTATATAACTATATAATAAACTTAATATAATCAGTCATTTGCAACGGATCACGGATCACGGACCACTGACCAAAAAAGGGGTTTGACTTCCTCTAAGGGCTCCTTTATTATTATGAACCCCGCAGGCGAAGAAGCTTCCTTTTTGGCAGTCAAGTTGCACTTGGGCCTGTCTTTTCTACATGTTAGAATTAATCTAAGAGGAACGGAGCCAAACAAGGCAAGGAGACACCATGGCCCCCCAACAAAGCACAAACGGTCCAGTGCTCACGGAAAACGCTTTGGTAGTTTTGAAGAAGCGTTACCTGAGAAAGAATGAGTACGACGAGGTCACAGAAACGCCGGCGGACATGTTCCGTCGGGTCGCTAACGCCGTGGCGCAGGCCGAGTTGATCTACTATCCGCAGGCCGATGTGGATGAAGTTACGGCGCGCTTCTACGATCTGATGACCCGACTGGAGTTGGTACCAAACTCACCTACCCTGATGAATGCAGGCAGGGAGCTGGGACAGCTCTCTGCATGTTTTGTTCTACCGGTGGAGGACTCCATAGAGAGCATTTTCGAGGCCATCAAGCATACTGCCATGATTCACAAGAGTGGGGGTGGCACCGGGTTCTCTTTTTCTCGTGTGCGGCCAGAAAACGACAAAGTCCTCTCCACTCAAGGAGTATCAAGTGGTCCCATCAGCTTTATGACAGTTTTCGACGTAGCCACCGAGACCATCAAGCAAGGTGGTACGCGGCGTGGCGCTAATATGGGAATTCTCCGGGTGGATCACCCCGATGCAGAGGCGTTCATCACGGCCAAGACCGATAACGACAAGATGAATAACTTTAATCTCTCAGTGGCAATCACCGACAAATTCATGCAGGCAATGGAGGAGGGTGGGGAATACGAACTCGTCAACCCCCGCACGGGCGAAAGAGCCGAGAGGTTAGCAGCCAGGGAGGTTTTCGAGAAGATCGTTGATTGTGCCTGGAGGAACGGCGAGCCGGGGGTCATCTTTCTTGACAGCATAAACCGCGATAATCCTACGCCCCACGTGGGCGAGATAGAATCAACCAATCCTTGCGGCGAGCAACCGCTTCTTCCCTATGAATCCTGCAATTTGGGCTCCATCAACCTGACCAAAGTGGTGAATAACGGCCAGGTGGATTTCGATAAACTGAAAGAGGTTGTCTGGACAAGTGTACACTTCCTGGACAATGTAATTGATGTTAATCGTTACCCTCTACCCCAGATTGAGGAGAAAACCAAAGCCAACCGCAAAATCGGCCTGGGAGTAATGGGATTTGCCGACCTGCTGATCTCCGTCGGGATCCCATACAACTCCGAGGAAGCCATCCAGATGTCTGAGCAGGTAATGTCTTTCATCCAGCGTGAATCAAAGGCTGCTTCAGCAGCGCTGGCTGAGAAGAGAGGAAACTTTCCCAACTATCCTGGATCCATCTATGACAGACCAGACACGCCATTCATGCGTAACGCCACCACCACCACCATCGCCCCCACCGGCACCATCAGCATCATTGCCGGCACATCCAGCGGCATCGAGCCCATTTTTGCTATTTCATATTTGCGTAAAGTGTTAGACGGACAGGAGTTGCTGGAGGTGCATCCGATTTTTCGGGAGATCTCACAAGCAAAAGGTTTCTACAGCGACGAACTGATGAAGGAGGTCGCCGAGAAGGGTACTGTCCAGGAGATCGAAGGGATCCCGGAGGAGGTGAAACGGCTGTTCGTCACTGCTCACGACATCAACCCGGAATGGCACATTCGTAGCCAGGCGGCTTTCCAGAAATACACTGACAATGCCGTGAGCAAGACCATAAACTTCCCTCATACCGCTACCAGGGAAGATGTTCGTGAGGCCTATCTGCTGGCCTACAATCTAGGCTGCAAAGGGCTGACCATCTACCGTGACGGCAGTAGGGATCAGCAGGTGCTTAGCATCCAGCGCAAACCCGAACCGCCCCAGGTTGCACCGCGGCCGCGACCTGAGCGGACCTACGGGGTTACCCAGAGGATGAACACTGGCTGCGGCAAACTATACGTAACCCTCAATGCCGATGATCTGGGGGTTTGCGAGGTGTTTGCTCAAATGGGTAAGGCCGGCGGTTGTGCCAATTCGCAGATTGAGGCCACCGGCCGCCTCATCTCGCTGGCCCTGCGATCAGGAGTCAAACCTGAATCCATCTTGAAACAAATCATGGGCATCAGGTGTCCGTCGCCCGTCTGGCAAGAGGGCGAGATGGTGCTCAGTTGCTCCGACGCTATGGCCAAGGCACTCAATGAATACTGTCAGAGCGGTTTTACCCACATGGTAGCCGAAATGGGTGCCTGCCCCGACTGTGGTGCAACAGTTGAACATGAAGGTGGCTGCATTGTCTGCCGCTCCTGCGGTTTTTCTCGGTGTGGGTAATTTCGCAAAGCGCAGAGCGCATGGCGCCATCTCATTTCACATTTTTCATTGCTAAGTTCTGATCTGATCCTTTGGTGGGGAGTGCCCCCCCTACGTGATAGTCCGATTTTGTGTTCAATCTAAATTCCGAAATCCCAAATCCGCAATGCTATGCTCCACTCCTGGAATCTTTCCCCTCAAAAAGCCATAGCCCTGCAGAAACGGTTGGCGTCTAGCGTGGTACTGAAGCCACTGCCTGAAGAAATCACCCTAGTGGCGGGGGCAGATGTGGGCTACTCCCGTCGCCATGATAGAGCTGTGGCGGTCGTGGCCACCTACACCTATCCAGGTCTAGAATTCAGAGAACTTGTTCGATTTCAAGGAAAGTCTTCTTATCCCTACGTTCCCGGCCTTCTCTCCTTTCGCGAAATACCGCTGCTTTTGCAAGCGTTTGAGCGCTTAGGAGGGGAGCCTGATGTGGTGCTGTGTGACGGTCAGGGTACAGCCCATCCGCGCCGGTTCGGTCTTGCCAGCCATCTGGGACTGTGGCTGAATTTGCCCACGGTGGGCTGTGCCAAAACGAGATTAGTGGGAACACACGGCAGGGTGGGACCAAAGCGAGGCCAGTACCGCTCATTATTACACCGTGGCGAGCGGGTAGGGGTGGTGCTGAGAAGCAGGACTGAAGTCAAACCTCTATACGTTTCTCCAGGTCATCTGGCGGAGGTGGAGAGCAGTCGTAGGTTGGTGATGCGATGCTGCTTGAAATACCGTCTTCCGGAACCCATTCGCCGGGCCCACCTGGCTGTACAGCTGGCAGTGCATGGGGCATAGGGAAATACAGTGGGCAGCTGGCAGAAGGCAGCGGGCAGAAAACAACTAGGAACTAAGCACTAGGCACTAAGCACTTTTTTTTCGCGGTCAGTGGGAAGCAAAAAAACGGAACCGAGACTCCGCCGGTGGGCTTTAAAACGTCTATGGTTCAACATGACCCTACATGTGGTAGAGGGCTCTCAAGAGGCAAAGTGTGTATTAAAGTATGTAATGTGAAGTTTCAACAAACTGGTGTGCACTTCAGATCATACTGCTTAGGCTCACCACGACCCAATCCAGAAATTGCCAGAAACTCAGGGCGATTGATGCCTCCTACGAGATTTAAATAATTATTCAGGGCTGTGCCTCTATAACAATCGAGTCCAATAATTAGCAAATGATCAACTCTATGAACTGTCAAGCGGAAGTACACTTCTGAGCCATCGGACAAACGATTGGCGATCGTCCAGCGGGACACTTGAGTTTTCAAGGTAAGAATCCAGGAACAATTCAAAACCAGAGGCTAGAATAGCCTCCCGATCTTCTCTGTAGAGAAATATGACCTTAAAATTCCTGACTCGCTTTGACAGGCTCAGAGCAGATCGGGAGAAGCAAGCCTCTGACACGTCAATCAAGCCGAACTCACCATTGGGAGTAACAACAACGTTCCCGAAATGAGTTGCACGGAAATAGATCCCTCCTTCGTGCAGGCTCGCAAAAAATGTCGCAAAGCGTGTGATCAGGGCTTTTTGATTATGGAGGTCTCTCAGTGCTTGCCGAAGGGGCTTTCCCTCAAGAGGACAATAAACCACGGCATCGCGCCTGATAGATTTCACCCGATAGGTGCCAACCACTTCCACAGTTGGAATCTGTCGTTCACGAAGCTTTCGCGCCCCACGTTCAAATCTTTTGGCATAAGGCCATACAACGGCGGAGGAAAGTCTTCGTTTCCGACGGAAGAGTTTGAGCATGAGACCATCAGGCAGTTGTAGGACTTTATCTCCATACTTATCGGCAGCGAGCACTCTGGCTCCGGCAACCATTTGTTCATAGTCTGCTCTATCAAGTCTTTTCATTTTTCGGCTATACCAAGAACGATTTTTTGCCGTTCATAAGTGTTTTCAAGGAACGACTTTACGTCGAACAACAAAGTACCATTGTCGAGAAATTCCCGGTCGCGTGGCCAACGATCTCTCAATACGAAGACCTGAGGCATCTATATCACGAGCAAAAACACCATAACCGATTGGGATGCGGTCCGAGGGCTTTTTCCGCCTAATTGCATCTTTCAGATAAGACACTAATGCATCAAGCGCCAGATTACAGAAAAATGAAACCACAATTGTTCCGGTACAGAGCCGGCGAAGTTCTCTCAGGGCATTCCGGCGAATTTGCGGCTCCCTAAAGTGGTGAAACAATCGGTTGCAGATTACTGCATCGAAAGTATCGTCGTTCAAACCGGTGTCAAAAATACTGGAAACAAGAAACTCAGTTTCTTTCTCAAATCCTCTGGCTTCCGCCCGTTTGCGGGCAAGCGCAACCATATGGGGCGATGAGTCCACAGCGACAATCTGAAAACCCAGCGCCGTGAGTGAGGGCTGCAACCTACCCGCTCCGCAGGGAACATCGAGCACCTTCCCACCTACAGGAACCATTTGCAGCGCACGCTGGATACACCGTACTTCACGTAGATGTGTCTTTGTCCCTTCTAAAGCAGTCGAATATTTCTCCGCTGCGGTCAGAGTCCCAAACCGCTCAATCGTTTCTTCCGCAGATGTCCTTACAACCTTTCTAACCATTCCTTGCTCTTTAGCGATAGTAATTCCCGTTAGGAATGAGGTCACTGTATTACTAAGCCAAGACCATATGATAGTAATCGCCCGTGCCGCTTTAGAGTTTACTACTACCACATCGACAGCGCTTCAAGTGAAGAAGATACTAGAAGTGACAAAGTCGTCGATAGAAACGCACCGATTTTATCAGAAACGTGGCCAGTAACCAATATTTCTCAGTCTAGAGAACATGATGCTGACTCAGACTAGAGAAATTATCTCCCTGCTTTCTGTGTTTAAGCCGACCTCTTGTTGAGTTCCTCCAATAGCCTCTCGATCAGATTATCAAAGGATCCAGTGGACATGATCAGTAGCACGTCTCCAGCTTTGGCCCCGGACATGATAAAAGGGAGCATGGTGTCCACCTTGGGGAAATAGTGGGCCTCCACCCCGCGTTCGCTGATATCTCTTACGAGTTGCGCTGCTGATAACCGCTCTTCTGGGGCAATGCTTTGCAACCCGGGAGGCTCCTTGATAAGCACAAGGTCGGCTGCATCGAAAACCGTGGCGTAACGCTTCTGGAAAACCCTCCTCTTGCTGGAATTGGTCCGCGGTTCGAAGATGGCCCAGAGGCGGCGGCCTGCATAGAAAGGACGCAACGCCTCGAGAGTTGCCTGTACCGCAGTGGGGTGGTGGGCGTAATCATCAATAACCGTAACCCCATCTGGCTCGCCCCTTACCTCTTGGCGGCGGCGGACGCCCCTGAAATTAGTGAGTGTTTTCTGGATAGTTCCTGGGTCCAGACCGAGTTCGTAGGCCAGGGAGACCATGGACAAGGTGTTACTCAAGTTATGTGCTCCCGCCAGAGGGGAGTTGAAGCTCGCCTCAAACCCTTGTGGCCCGGAAACATTGAAGCGGGTAGTACCAACGCCATATTCCGCCATTTCCACCCTAATTTGTGCCGGCTCTTGCAAACCGTAGGTGACAAGCCGACAGTGGGCCTTTCGACTCAATCGGGAGGCCCCCGGGTCGTCAGCATTGGCTATTAAGAGACCATCCGCTGGAATGCTTGTCACCAATTGAGCAAAAGCGTTTTCCACCGCTTGCAGGTCTGGGAAGATATCGGCGTGATCGAACTCAACACTGGTGAGCACACATATTTGCGGTTGGTAGTGGAGAAACTTGGGTCCTTTGTCGAAAAAGGCTGTGTCATACTCATCCCCCTCCACCACGAAGTAAGGACCACGCCCAAGGAGATAGCTCTGTTGGAAATTGGCCATCAATCCACCTACCAGGCAACCCGGATCCATTCCAGCCACGGTGAGTAGCCAGACAAGTAGTGCCGCCGTAGTTGTCTTGCCGTGAGTTCCAGCTGCCACCACCGATTGAGATGAGTTCAAGAAAAATCTATGCAGGGCCTGAGGCATGGAACAGTAGTCTAGGCTTTGCTCCACAGCGGCCACCGCTTCGGGGTTGTCACGTCGGATAACGTTACCCACCACCACCAGATCAGGGGGAGGCTCGAGGTTCCCGGCCCGATACCCTTCTTTGATCTGAATATTTCGGGAGGCAAGGAAGGTGCTCATGGGAGGGTAGACATTTTCGTCTGAGCCCCGTACCAGGTAGCCTGCCTCCTGCAGCATCGCCGCCAGAGTGCCCATGCCGGTGCCGCAGATACCGATTAGGTGGATCGTGCGTATGTCTGTGTCAATGGGTTGGTGTATCATAGGGTCGTTGAAATCGTTAAAGCCGTGATATCGCGGCTGGAAAGCCGCTCCCACAGAAGGATTTCATAACGTATCTCCTCCCGCTATACTCTTTCCTCTGACCTCTAATCTCCGACTTCTGGTCTCTGCCCCCTGCTAGCTGCTTGCTCTTTAGCCATATTCTTCCATAACCGCGTCGTGGAGCAGTGGTCTGAAATCCTTGATCTTTTCGTTATCCCGACTGGGATGAATACGATTGGTGAGGAGAATTACCGCCATCTCTCTCTGCAAGTCAAGCCAAAAGGAGGTACCGGTGAAACCGAGATGGCCCACGGTTTCTGCCGAGAAATGGTGACCAGCGCTGGAATCAGAGGAGCCTGGGGTGTCAAACCCTAGAGCCCAGGTGCTGGCAGGATCAAGACGGGCCGGCCGCAGGAACTCGGACAACCTTTCTTTGGACCAAGGAGCCGAAGTGTTTCCGGTTGACAATGTGTCCAAAATAGCATCGAGGACACATTTGACCTCGGAGGCCGTGCCGAACAACCCAGCGTGGCCAGCCACACCGCCGAGAACATAAGCATTCTCGTCGTGGACCTGCCCAGAGAGGGTTCTAGCCCTCCAGGAACAGTATTCGGTGTCAGCAAATTCGTAAGGATCTTGGACTGACCCTCGATCCAGGGGGAGGAAGGCGGGGGTGGCACAGCCTAAATGGCCGAAGAGGTTTTGCCGGGTGAAATGGTGTAGATTCTGACCGCTAATCTGTTCAAGGATCCACTCGATAAGAAGAAATCCCAAATCGCTGTAGGTAGTGGTGGTGCCCGGGGAACTGTCAAGGGGTTCTTGTAAGATCATTTGACGTAGGCTTGGTTTACGGTCTTTCAGGGGAAGGGTCTGCAAGGAAAGGTAATACGGCTTCCAAGCTGGCAGGCCAGAGCAGTGGCAGAGCAGCTGTCTGAGGGTGATTTCCTTCTTGTCCTGGGGAATGTTCGTTGAGGGCAGAAGCTCTGCCAGTGAATCATCCGGTTGAAGCTTTTCCTGGCTGACAAGACAGAGTACCGTCAAGGCAGTGGCCAGAGGTTTTGTAAGGGAGGCGAGGTCGAAACGGGTTTGGCTGGTCATGAGCCGCGGTGCTGGAAGTCCGGCTCCATTTCCCACCGCTTCACAGAAGAGGGTCTTTTTGTGACGAGCAACCAACAGTACGGCCCCAGGAAACACACCTCCGGCGACAGCTTCTAATAGCAGCTGCAGGATTCTCTTTTCCCCGCTCATGGTGTCGTGGCCGCCTGGTGATAGGTTAGTGTAGCGGCTCCTGCGTCCAAAGTTGCGGGCAGGCCGAGGGGTAGGGTAAGGTTTTGCTGCTCGTGGCCAATGGGAACGCCGGAGAGTATGGGAAAGGAGGTCGAGGCAAGCCGTTCCTGGACTAATTCATTGAGTTCATCGCGTGGGCCACTTTCGGAAAAATCGCCCAGGATTAGACCGGCGACATCGCCGAAGAAACTGGTGTGGAGCAGCTGGGTCAACATGCGGTCAATCCTGTATGTGGGCTCACCCCTGTCCTCCAGCAAAAGAATAGCGCCAGTAAATGATGGAAAAAAGTCCGTGCCCAGCAGGTGACTGAGGGTGGTGAAATTACCGCCGAGCACTGGTCCCACACAACTCCCCGGTTTGAGGCAGAGTGCCTCAGGAAAATGCACCTGCATGGGTTCAGTAATACTCAGAGCCTTCCAGAGAGAATCCACGGTGTTTTGGTCAGCCGTGGCCAGGGTAGAAACGGTAGGGCCATGGAAGCAGACCAAGCCGGTCTGCCTGTAACAGGCGAGAAGCAGGGCGGTGATGTCACTGAATCCTACCAATGGTTTGGGAGTAGATCGTAAGCGGTCGTATGAGAGTTCTGAAAGAATACGCAGGGAGCCGTACCCGCCCCGGGCGCAAAACAGACCCCGTATTTCGGGATCTTGGACGAATTGGTTAAATCGAGAGGCACGGTATTCGTCACTTCCGGCCAAGTAGTCGGCTTGCAGGCTCTCGCTTCCCACGTCCACAACTACCTCCAAACCCATTTTCTCCAAGATGAGGCAGCCTGACTCGAGTTCGTCTACTGGACAGGGACTGGCCGGTGCCAGTACTCCTACCCGGTCTCCAGGTTGCAGTCGGGGTGGTTTGATTACAGTTGTCATAAGAAACGGGTTTGCTCGACCTGACGTTTTTGACTACCTGAATTGCTGTGACGGTGCAAACTTCGCGGGCGGGTCCCCGCGTCTATTTCTCTTCCCCCTGATTCCGTTCAAAAATGATTCTGAGCCCTTCCAAAGTGAGGTCGTCGTCAACCAGTTCAATTTCTTCAGATTCAGCCGAAATTAAACGGGCCAAGCCACCGGTGGCCACTACCATAGGATTGGTACCGGCCTCCGCTTTGATCCGGCTCACAATACCATCCACTAGACCGGCATAACCATATACTATGCCGACGTTCATGGCGCTAATGGTGTCCTTGGTGAGAACGGCTTTGGGTTTGGCGAAAATCTCCACTCTCGGCAGCTTTGAGGCTTTTTGAAAGAGTGCTTCGCAGGAGATCATGACTCCGGGACTGATGACTCCACCCAAGTATTCGCCGTTGGGGGAGACATAATCGAAGGTAGTAGCAGTGCCGAAATCGACAATAATCACACTGGTCTTATATTTTTCATAGGCAGCTACTGCATTGACAATCCGGTCAGCACCGATCTCTTTGGGATTGTCGTAGTAGATGGGCATTCCGGTGCGGATTCCTGGCCCGACCAGAAGAGGTTCAATCTCAAAGTACTTGTTGGCAAATTCAACCACGGTGTTGAGCATTGGGGGCACTACACATGAGGCCACCATGTGAGTCACGTCTTTAAATTGGACATTCTTGGCTGCAAAGAGGTTGTGCATCATAATACCGTACTCATCGGCGGTCATGTCCTGTTCGGTACGAATACGCCAATCGGTGACGAGCTCAGCACCCCGGTACAGGCCCAGGACGGTATTGGTATTGCCTATGTCAATGGCAAGTAACATGGGAGTGGTTCACCTTTAGCCCGCATATTTCATGAATCATCTGCTGCGACCATGGATATGGTCGTCCTTCCGGGCGTCCTCGGGCCTCACACCCTACGACGTACTGTTCAAGTACGCCTCGGGTCCGAGCCCCTGCGATTGTCCGGTGGCACACCCATCTCCAAGGTCTCGCTACGGCAATTCATGAAACATGCGGGCTATGACATTACTCGTTCAATTGTGGCCGCGGTCTCCTCGGCCAGTTCCACCACGAGATCCTGATCTTTCCCTTCAATCATTACCCTAATCACGGGCTCAGTTCCTGAAGGCCGGATGAGGAGGCGACCGTCATCGCCTAGTTTTTCTTCAACCTGCTCCACGGCACGGGTAATCTCGGGGAATTCATCCAGAGGTTTACGCTCTTTGACGCGGACGTTGACCAGATGTTGGGGATAGCGATCCATAATGGCAGCCAGTTCAGACAGGGGCTTGTTTTCAGTAAGCATAACCTCCAGGAGTTGGAGGGCGCAAAGGATGCCGTCGCCAGTGGTATTGTGATCGAGAAAAATGATGTGGCCGGACTGTTCACCGCCCAGGTTAAAGCCACCAGTTCGCATTCTTTCCACCACATAACGGTCACCCACCGCAGTCCTCTCAAGACTAGCGCCCAAGGACTTGAGGGTTACTTCTAATCCCAAATTGCTCATGACGGTGGTGACCAGGGTGGAGTGGTTCAGCCGCTTTTCTCTAAGCATGCGGGCCGCAAAAATCGCCATTAACTGGTCGCCGTCCACCACTGCTCCCTTTTCATCCACACAAATGAGCCGGTCCGCATCTCCATCAAAGGCAATCCCCAGCTGAGCTCCAGATTCTTTCACCAGATCAGCAGTCACCTGGGGGTAAACACTACCACAGTCGTCGTTTATGTTGTAGCCGTTCGGTTTCACACCAGTGAGTACCAGGTTGGCACCCAGTTCCTCGAAAACAGCGGGCGCAACTTTATAAGAGGCGCCGTTGGCACAATCCACCGCAATCTTGATGCCGTCCAGAGTGAGATCCTTAGAGAAGGTATTTTTCAAGAAAACCACGTACCGGCCCACAGCATCATCCACTCGGAAGGCCTTACCCACCTCTTCGGCGGTTGGTCGAAGGTGATCAATGTTATTAGAAAAAATGAGGTCCTCGATTCTTTCCTCAATTTCATCGTCGAGCTTGAACCCGTCGCGGGAAAAGAACTTGATACCATTGTCCTGAAAAGGATTGTGAGAGGCAGAAATGACCACACCGGCATCCGCCCGCATGCTGCTGGTGATAAAGGAGATACCCGGGGTAGGCAGTGGTCCCACTAGGAGCACATCCACTCCCATGGAACAGATGCCTGAGGCTATGGCGTTTTCAATCATATAGCCTGAGAGTCGGGTATCTTTACCAATAACGATCTTGTGACGGCGCTTGTCATTTTTGAAGACGTACGCTACGCCCCGGCCCAACTGCATGGCCATTTCCGTTGTCATGGGATAGACATTGGCTACCCCTCTAATCCCGTCGGTTCCGAAGATTTTGCCCATCTTACGCCCCTCTTCATCGCAAAGCGCCTGGCGCAGAGCGCATAGCGAAATCTAAACGAGTTTAGGAATAGTTGATTAACAGTTCAATAGATTAATCGCTTAGCGCTATGCCCTATGCGCTATGCGTTTATGATAGCATCTGTCATATCAGCCAGCTGACGGCAGGTGGCAACTTCATGGACTCGGATAATATGGGCTCCTTTGATTATGCCTGCGCAGACTGTGGCCCATGTACCAGGTTCGCGCTCGGTTACTTCCTTGTCCAGCACCTCACCAATAAAGGACTTGCGTGAAGTGCCGAGGAGGATAGGTAAGCCTAGTGTGGCCAAAGCATCCAAGTGCTTGATTAACAGCAGATTGTGGTTTACGGTCTTGCCAAAGCCAATGCCCGGGTCAACAATGATACGTTCGCGGGAGACCCCTCCGGCGCAAGCAAATTGAATGCGTTCTTCCAAAAAAGCGATGATTTCGGAAAACAGCGAACCATAGTGCGGCTCGACCTGCATGCTTCGTGGGGTGCCCTGCATGTGCATAAGAACGAGCGGAACCTTTGCAGCTGCAGCCAGTTCTACCATCTGCGGATCAAATTGTAGCCCGCTGATATCATTGATCATCGTTGCACCTGCATCCAAAGCCGCCCGAGCCACTTCGGCTTTGCAGGTGTCAATGGAAATGGGAATAGAGGTGCGCTTTGCCAGTTCACTTAAAACCGGGATGACCCGCCGCAGTTCCTCCTCCAAAGGTACAGGATCAGAAAATGGCCTGGTGGATTCGCCGCCGATATCCAGCAAGTCCGCCCCCTCAGAGGCGAGGAGTTCTCCCTGTTTGATGGCTTTCTCTGTTTGAAAAAAAAGGTCGCCGTCGGAGAATGAATCGGGAGTGACGTTAATGGTCCCCATGAGCAGGGACCGCTCGCCCAACTCCAAGGTTTGTTCGTCGCAATGGATGGTAAAGCGCGGCCGGTTCACGCCTGGGTCTCTCCGAGCTTATCCTTGGGAAGGTCTGTTTCTTTGGCGGTAACGGGATCCCTTTGTTCCTGGGGTTCCGTTTGAGGTTGGCTGCCTCCGGCCTGGCGGCGTTCCTCCGCAACCACATCTGCGGCGGTCACAGTTGGGGTGAACTCTAGCCCCGGCTTGGTGGCCTCTATGATGACATCGATCTCTTTGCCATCCAGGGTTTCCTTTTCGATGAGGGTTTCGGAAATCTTGTGGAGAAGGTCCTCGTGCTCCTGGAGGATCCCTTTGGCAGTGTTGTAAGCCTCGTCAACAATGAGCCGAACCTCCTCGTCAATGCTGATGGCAGTTTTCTCACTGTAGTCCCGGTGCTGGGCAATCTCTCGGCCGAGAAAGATCGCCTCCTCTTTTTGTCCGAAAGCGATTGGTCCCATGGACTCGCTCATGCCATAGACAGTTACCATCTTGCGGGCTATGGTGGTTGCTTTTTCTATATCATCACTGGCACCGCTGGTCTTGTGGTTGAAGACCAGCTCTTCCGCGACCCGGCCGCCCATTAGTTTTGCCAGGGTGTTTTTCATGTAGTCTTCGTCATAGGAATACCGATCCTCGATCGGCAGAGTCATGGTCATACCAAGGGCGCGGCCCCGTGGGATGATGCTTACCTTATGGACTGGGTCTGTTCCGAGGAGAAACTTGGACACGAGGGCATGGCCCACCTCATGGAAGGCGGTGTTGCGCTTTTCTCTCTCACTCATAATCATGCTCTTGCGCTCAGTGCCCATCATAACCTTGTCTTTGGCCCGCTCCAGGTCAATCATCTCAACCATCTCTTTGTTGAGCCGAGCCGCGAGCAAGGCAGCCTCGTTTACCAAGTTTTCCAAATCAGCTCCAGAAAATCCTGGGGTGCCTCGGGCCACTACGCTCAGGTCCACATCAGATGACAAAGGCGTGTGGCGGACATGAACCATGAGAATGCCCTCCCGACCCCTCAGGTCCGGAAGTGGCACCACCACCTGGCGGTCGAAGCGGCCCGGTCTGAGCAAAGCAGGGTCTAGCACATCCGGGCGGTTGGTGGCGGAAATGAGAATTACCCCGTCATTGGACTCAAAGCCGTCCATTTCCACCAGAAGCTGATTGAGGGTTTGTTCCCGCTCGTCATGACCGCCCCCAAGACCGGCTCCTCGATGTCGTCCCACTGCGTCTATTTCATCAATAAAGATGATGCAGGGAGCGTGTTTTTTCCCCTGAACGAAGAGATCGCGCACGCGGGAGGCGCCTACACCCACAAACATCTCCACGAAGTCGGAGCCGCTTATATTGAAAAACGGCACCCCGGCTTCACCGGCAATTGCTCGGGCCAGTAAGGTTTTTCCAGTACCAGGGGAGCCAACGAGCAGTACACCTTTGGGAATACGCCCCCCGAGTTTGGTGAATTTTTTGGGATCTCGAAGGAATTCAATGATTTCCTCAAGCTCTTCTTTGGCTTCCTCAATGCCGGCTACATCCTCGAAGGTCACTTTGCGGGCCGAGTCAGAGACGAGGCGGGCCCGGCTTTTTCCAAACGACATTGCTTTGCCGCCACCGGCTTGCATTTGACGCATAAAAAAGATCCATACGGCAATCAGCAAGAGCATTGGGAACCAGCTGATCAGGATCGTCATGAACCAGGGCGACTCCTCTGCAGCTTTTGCTGTTATCTGTACACCCTTATCCCGTAGCACCCGGATCAGGTCGGGATCGTTGGGAACGAAGGTTCGAAAAGCAGTGCCGTCTTTGTACTTGCCAAAGATGTCGTTTCCCTGAATGGTTACTTGATTCACCTCTCCGTCAGAGACGGCGGCGATAAACTCGCTGTAGCTTGTCTCCTGCTTGCTTTGGCCGGGATGGTTAAACATGTTGAAGAGCAGGATGACCATCAAGCTTATGACCAGCCATAGTGCTAGATTTTTATAGAAAGGGCTCAATTCGTTTCTCCTCAAAACAGTATACTACATTGTCAATTTCGAGTCTGTATCACTAACATACCAAATTAGTCATTGCAAAGTAAATGTCAATGACGGTTCTTGGCTCGTTGCTTCCCATCTAGAATCACGATCATCTCTCTGCGAAAGCCATGCCAAGCCGGTCTTTACTCAAGTTTCAGTGTTCAGGTTTCAGTGTTCAGTGTTCAGGTCTATCAATTCTGACACCTGACACCCGACATCCTAAGATTTGGTGCTTGTAATTTTATATTTTGCAGTGCTCCACTACTCCATCAGTCCAGCAGACTGCCGCAAGAGGGGAAAGACCATGGTAACCACCTCTGGGGCAGCCCAAAGGTGGTTACTGCTTTCCAACCAACCCTTCCAGGTAGCGGAGCCGTAGCAGTCGACTGGTATCCGAAGTTATCTTTACCCGGTCGTCCAGTCGGTGGCCAACAACCCAGATGATATGGTCTTTACTGCAAAGGATTGGAATCTGGCGACGCTGGCTTCTGGGGACCTTGGCGTCAATAAAAAAGTCCTTAAGCTTCTTGCTACCCCCCAATCCCAAAGGGCGGAAGCGGTCGCCGGGCGTGCTGGACCTGAGAGTAAGGGGAAAGGAGACCCTGTCCAGATCTATGATGGCTTCGTTCGGATTGTGACTGAATTCAACGGGCAGGTCCGAAGCTAGTAATTCAACCTCCATGCTGTGATTCAGCGAGGGGAACGGGTGAACGCCGTGATCTGAGATCCTAAAAGTAAAATCCTCGACCGTCTCGGGTCGCAAAGTTACGGTCACCCAGTCGTAGCTTTTTTCAACTTGAACCGCACCAGGGAGGTCAAGCTGGCGGCTGGCTGCAGGTGATCGGCACAATTGCAGAAGGATTTCCGTATGATGAAAACCAAATTCCCTCAGATCTCCTTTAACCTCCTGCACCACCCGTCGCAGCAAACGTTTTTGCATGGCAGGATGCGTCTCGAGCAATGGTCTGATCGGGAAACGGATGCCGCCATCCCCGTGGTTCAATGAATGCTCATCCAGCCAGGAAGTGAGATGCGACTCCCAGAAGTCCTCCTCTTCTCGAAAGATCTTACTGGTTCGTAGCAAAGTGGCATTTAAATTGCTATTGAATGCCTGCTGAAGTTGTGGCAGCAATTCCAGCCGCAATAGATTGCGCTGGCACCACGGCTGCAGATTTGAACTGTCTTGTCGAAAGGCAAGACAGTTGTCTTCAAGATAGACCATGATCTCGTGACGGTGGCATTCCAACAGCGGGCGGATGACTCCTTTGCGGTTGCAGGGGTCCATACCGCTGAGGCCGCGCTGGCCAGCACCGCGAAGGATTCGGAGCAGGATTTCTTCAGCCTGATCATCAGCATTGTGGCCCAGGGCAAGCTTGCTTGCCCCCTTTTCGGCCATTACCTGATGGAGACATTGATAGCGGAGAGCACGTGCTGCCATTTGCAGGGAGCCACCATGCTCTTTTTGCCAGGTGCGGACTTCCAGCCTTTGCTCCACCACTGGCAGCCCTAACTGCTGGCTGAGATTTTCAACAAAAAGGGCGTCCTGATCTGCTTCAGCACCACGGAGTCCGTGATGGACATGAGCCAGCACCAACTCCACTTTGTGGCTGTGCCGGAGTCTATGGAGGAGATGGCAGAGAGCGACCGAATCAGGGCCACCGGACACAGCGACCACAACCAGGTCGCCTGACTGAAGCATTCGGTGGCTCATGACTGTATTATGTACCTTTTCCAACAACATACGCAATTTTCCAGGTTAAGCGTGACCATTTGATTATACGAGAGGGACGGAACCCTGTCCAGGGTGGTGTGAAGAGCGTGTAACCCGAACCCGGCTGTTTCATGAATAACTTGCTGCGACCACGGATATGGCCATTCTTCCTGGCGTCCTCAGGTGTCGGTCCCTGCGACGTACCGTTCAGGTACGCCTCGGAACCAATCCCGCGGTGCCGCGGGACGGTTGCCCGGTGGCACGCCCATCTTCGTGGTCTCGCGACAGCAATTCATGAAATAGCCGGGCTAAGGCAACCATCCATATTTGTTGTAAATATTCTGAGGATATGCTAATGAACTGCAAACGAGAAGCCATGGCGAATACTGCCTTATTTTCGATTTGGCTGGACGGGGAGCTTCAGTTTTAAAAGGATGACAGCCCGTAGGGTTGTCAGGTAAGCAGACTATGCGGCGGAAAAAACTTGGCCAGATTCTAGTGGAAGCCGGACTGATCAATGAAGATCAGCTGGTACAGGCATTAGAAGAGCAGAAAAAGCAAAAGGGAAAGCAGCTGGGCAGGATTATCATAGAGAAGGAATGGGCCAAAAATGAGGATATTTGCCAGGCTCTGTCCAAACAACTCAATATCCCTTACGTCAAGCTGAAAGAGCTGGAATTCTCCAAAGAGGTAATCGAGACTATTCCTCGAAAGCAGGCAAGCAGGAAGCTCCTCTTTCCTTACAAGAAGACGGGTAGACGTCTGCGGCTGGCCATGGCCAATCCACTGGACTATACCACCATTAACGAGATCAAGTTCAAGACAGGTCTTGATGTTTCCGTTGCGGTTGCCACTGAGGAAGATATCCGCGAGGCCATCGATGCCAATTACCCAGATGAGTTTGATCTCGATTTGTTCGCCACCATGGTTCCGTCCGAGGAGGTGGAAGTACTTGCCGAGGAGCGAGATGAAAACGAATATGATGTTGATGAACTCATTCGGCAATCTGAAATTGCGCCCATAGTGCGCTTGACCAACGCCATTCTCGCCGATGCCATCAAATTAAAGGCAAGTGACATCCACATCGAACCCCAGGAAAAAGAGGTGACCGTACGCTACCGCATCGACGGGATGATGAAGAACATCTTTAAGGTGGGGTTACCGGCCCTGGCTCCCCTTGTCTCCAGAATCAAAATCATCGGCGATATGGACATTGCCATGAAGCGGCGTCCTCAAGACGGGCGGACCAAGCTCAAGGTTGGCAACAATCAATATGACATGCGGATATCCACCTTGCCAACTATTTTTGGTGAGAAGGTGGTAATCCGCGTCCTTGATCAGTCCAAGGCCTTTATCGATCTCCAGGAGCTTGGTTTTGGTCCCGATGACTTAAAGGCTTTAGCCTCCATACTCGCTCGGCCGCAGGGGATTGTCCTGGTCACAGGTCCAACGGGTAGCGGCAAGAGCACGACACTGTATGCTTCCCTCAATCGGCTGAAGTCTGAGGTAATTAATATCGTTACTGTTGAGGACCCGGTAGAGTACCAGTTACCCGGAATTAGCCAGGTCCAGGTAAATGAAAGAGCGGGTATAACTTTTGCCTCCGGACTACGCTCCATTCTGCGCCAGGATCCAAACGTGGTCATGGTGGGGGAAATCCGCGATGCTGAGACCGCCAAAATAGCCTTTCAGGCCGCCAATACTGGGCACCTGGTCCTTACCACTCTGCATACCAACGATGCTTCCGCGGCGGTAACGCGGTTGGTTGACCTGGGTGTTGATCCTTATGTGATCGCCTCCTCTCTCCTTTGCGTACTGGCGCAGCGACTGGTGAGACAGAACTGTCCCCATTGTGTGGTGGTTGAGAAGGTGAACAAAACGCTGCTCACCAGGCTAGGGATATCTGGAGACAACAAGACTCTTGAGAAAATCAAGAAGGGTCAGGGCTGTGAGGCGTGCCAGTTCTCAGGCTATATTGGTCGCTGGGGAATTTATGAGATGCTCATGGTGGACAATGACTTGAGGAAGTTGATTGTCCAAGGTGCCTCGGATACCGAGATTGCTGAGGACGCCAGAGAGCGAGGAATTAAAGACCTTTTTGGCGATTGTCGAGACAAGCTTTTTCAGGGAGTCACCTCTGTTGATGAGCTCATGAGGGTGGCACCGCCGCCTGAACGAGAAGGCCGCCAGCCAGCCATGGAACAGGTGGCCGCAGCAGCTCCAGTGGAACAGGTGGCGGCAGCAGCTCCGGTGGAAAAGACTGCAGAGGCCTTGGGGACGCAACTGCGGGTTCTGGCAGTGGACGATGACCCCTTCATCCGCAAGATGCTGCAAAAGGTCCTGACTGAAGCTCAGTATGATGTGGTGCTGGCCACGGATGGGGAGGAAGCGCTGGAAAAAGTATATCGGGAAAGGCCCGATCTGATCATCTCCGATGTGGTGATGCCTAACATGGATGGCCTTTCCTTGGTGAAAAAACTAAAAAGTCAGTTGCAGACCAGCATTATTCCGGTAATCCTCCTTACTTCAAAAGACGAAGTGGAGAGCGAGGTGGAGGGGTTGGAGGCGGGTGCCGATGATTACATCCCGAAACCAATTGTTGCTAACCTTTTGCTGGCCAGGATTAACCGGGTATTGTCCATCTATGGCCGGGCACAGTAGCAGTGGCGAGTGAAGTGCATGGCTGCATGGGAGTGAGGAGTTGCTTGCATGCCAGATTCCCCAACCGGACCAGGGAAAAAGATTCTTGACCAGGTCCGCAGGACTCAGCAAGATCAGCTTGCCTCAGAAACAATAGATTCCCCCCACCAACAGTATCTCAGTTTCCTCCTCAATGAAGATTGGTATGGTTTAAGCGTATACCACTTGGTTGAAGTCTTGCCGCCGCCGAAAATTACCCGGGTTCCCAGTGTCCCCGATCACATTCTGGGCGTGATAAACCTTCGGGGCGAGGTGCTCTCCACCATTGACCTGAAGAGATTTTTTGGCTTGCCCCAGGGTGAATCCACCGAGGACCAAGCCATTATCGTGGTAGAGCATGCTGGGGTGCGAACGGGTTTGCTGGTAGATGATATTGGCGACCTGGTGAACCTGGCCCCGGAAGACTTAAGTGAAGAGCCGCTTCTGGCGGGGACATCTCAGCTTGTTTTTTTTGAAGGCGCAGCGCCTTGGGGTGAGGGTTTTTTGACTGTTATTAGACCGGAAGGGATTTTTCAAGCAGAAGGCATGTACTCGTACCAAGGATAAACTATGGTAGATAGCAGCGAGGCTGCTACCCTGGCGATTCTCACCTTCTGGGTGGGCCCCTTCCTTCTGGGTGTAGAGGCAGATCAGATAGCCCAGTTGACCCGTCCTTCCGGCCAGAGGCTTTCGACCCACATAAGTGAAGTAGCGAGCGACCTCAAGGTAATGGATCTTAGGTCAGCATGCGGTCTGCCTCGAGAAACTGATGAAGAACAGCGGCAACTCTTGGTGGTAGATCGAGCTGGTGAGAAAGTGGGCTACAGAGTTGATCAGGTAGGCGAGCTTATTACCATTGATATTGCCATGTATATATGGCCGCTACCACCGCTGCTCGAGATTCAAAAGCGGTGGCGGCAACTATGGGGTGTTTGCCAGTGGGAGAATGAGCTGGTGCTGCTCGTGGACCTCCAATACCAACCACAAAATAAGCCAAAAGAAGGATACATTTCCCATGAGTGGACTTAAAAAAAGGATTGTTTGGAACCAGGCCATGTTGTTTGTTTATGTCGTACTCATCCTAGGGCTACCCTACCTCTGGCTTAGTGTTGACCTGGCAGACGGTCAGGTCCTTCCTTTTCTTGTGATTTATGCTCTTGCAGCATTTCTCCTTCTGGGTCTTTTCGTGCTCTTGCCACTGCAGTATGGTCGACCGCTGCTCTCCCTGGAGAGGACGATTTCCGCTGGCGACGCACTCGATGTGGAGGAAACCACCGCCATAGTGCAGCTGGGGGCCAGATTACCCGCTCGTTTGGCGCTGATCATTTTTCTAGCTGGGTACGGCATTTTCTTGCTGGGAATTCTGGCCATGCGGCTAAAGGCCCATTTTAATCTGGGCCAGAGTCTGCAAAGCATTTTGGCAGGCATCGTTATTTGTTTGGTCTACTCCCTTTTCACTCTCTTTACCCTGGAGGGTATCATCCTGCCGGAGATGGCCACAGCAATGGGCCGCCTGCCACAACGGGTGTCTTTGAAGGGGATGAGTCTTTCCCAGAAGCTTTGGGTCACCTGTGGTTCACTGGTACTTATCGCTGTACTTTTTGTCAGTTCAATTAGCTTTATAGAGAGCAAAAAAGCATTGGAAAGGCAGGCAGTGGAAGTGCAGCGCGTCCAGCTTGGCCTTGCCACCAGCACGCAAAACTGGGGAGATCTGGCTCATCGAGGGAAAGGCGAGGCGCTCGTGGAGGCAGTGGAAAAGTTAGATCTTGGTGAGGCCACCTCAACCTATTTCTTGACCAGTGGTGGATCCGTGCTGGCAAGCAGTCCCCATGGATTTAAGCCCATACTCCCGGCTGGGCTTCTGGCAGAACTGGAGCGGACACTCTCTGGCACGTATGTGGACAAACTGCAGGGCAAAATCTACGCTTTTCAGAAACCGGAAAAGGCGAATGGCTTTTTGGTGAGCGAGGTTGACCGCAGCCAATTCTTCGTTCCCCTGCGGCACATTGTCTGGATCACCAGCCTTGTTTGTTTGGTAACTCTCTTTATTGGTTTCTACCTTTCGTACATTCTTGCCAACAGTTTTACCAGGCCCCTGGATAAATTGGGACGGTATGCCCGACAGATTTCTGCCGGGGAGATCTCGGAAAAGGTTATTTTGGCCTCCGGTGACGAGGTGGGGAAGTTAGCTGAGGCCTTCGACTCTATGCACCAGAACTTCACTCTTTTGGCCGAACAAGCACAGAAAATCGCTGGTGGAGATCTCAGCCAACAGGTGACTTTCCCCGGTCCCTTTGGTGAGGCCATCAATGCCATGGTAACTAATTTACGGGAAATGACCGGACAGAGCCAGGAGGCGGCGTCACGCATAGGCAACGCCTCCAGCGAAATTGTGGCTTCAGCTCAACAACAGGCCAGCGGGGCGGCCCAGCAGGCAGCATCGGTGAGTGAGACCACCGCAACGATGGAAGAGCTTAGCACCACTGCTCGACAGATTGCCGAGAACAGCAACGCTGTCACAGCAGTGGCAGATGAGACGTTGAAAAGCGCCGAGGATGGGCAGGGGTTCATGGAAGAAAGCACAAAAAGCATGGTCCTGATTCGGAGCAAAACCGAGGAGAGCGCTGAAAAGATTCTTAGGCTCGGCCAGAGGAGTCAACAAATTGGCGAGATAATTGACATCATTAATGAAATAGCCATCGAAACCAAAATGCTCTCCCTTAATGCGGCCATCGAGGCAGCCAAGGCAGGCGAGGCGGGGAAGGGCTTCTCTGTAGTCGCCGGGGAGATTCGGCGGTTGGCTGAGGATGTGGTGAAATCAACCGGTACTATCAGGGACGTGCTTCTGGAGATTCAGTCTGCTGCCAATGCTTCGGTTCTGGCTTCTGAGGAGAATGTCAAAGGTGTTGAAGAAGGGGAAACACGGTTGAATCAGGTGCGGGACGCCCTCGAAAATATTATTGCCATGGCTGAGCAGACCGCGGAGTCTGCGCGGCAAATCTCAGTTGCCACAAATCAACAGAAAGAGGCCAGCGAACAAGTGGTAAATACCATGAGGGAAATCTCTAAAGTGGCGCAGCAAACGGCAGCAGCCTCAAAAAGTTCCATATCTTCAGCCAGTGACCTCAACCGACTCTCGGAGGAACTTCGAGCCCGGGTAAGCCAGTTTAAGATAGAGTAAATGTCTAAAGTGTCTAAAGTGCCTAAAATGTCTAAAATAAATAATTACGAAAACTTATTTCATGATTGACCTATAAGCAACAAATGACCAATGACCCTTTCCTTGAGCCAAGCTCATGACTGAAGATACCGATCTGTTTTCCACCCTAAAAGATGATTATCGGGAAGCCCTCGAGCATTTCAACGACGCTTTACTGCGGTTGGAAAATGAACCAGAGGATCGAGACTCCATAGAGAGGGCCAGCAGACAACTGCACAATATCAAAGGCTTTGCCAACCGGATGAGGGCGCCAAAGCTTGGGCAACTGGCCCACATTCTTGAAGATGTTCTGGTAGCAGTAAACGAGTACCGCTTACCTTTTGGCGGAACTCTTGCCAACCTCCTCTTCGACGGAATGGATCTGTTTGTGCAATACCTCCGAACGAGAGATGTCCCTTCCGACAAGGTAGCCGAACTGGTGGAGGAAGTCGAACCCTTGCTGTTCGCCGCCATGGAGCATGAAACCGCTGCCAAGGATATGGAGCCGCTCCTGCCGGACTTTATCGCAGCTGCTCTCGACAATGTGGAAGCAATCAATCGAGGGCTGTCCACCCTAGAAAAAGAACCCGCCAATAAAGAATCTTTGCAGGAAGTCTATCGTAATGCCCACAGTCTGAAAGGGTCGGCGATGACCATGGGTTTCGAGCGCATGGGAAAGCTGGCTCATTCTATGGAAGACGTCCTTCGCGCTCTACAGAAGAACCAGCTCCCGGTAACCCCGGAAGCCTGCGATGCTCTCTTTGAGACCAATGACGCCCTCAGCGTGATGTTGGATACCTTGGGGGCGAGCAAGCGGATTAGGGTGGACGCGGAAAGCACCATGGCACGGCTGGCCAGTTTAATACCGGAACTCAAGCTCGAAGATGATACCATGTTGGCGGAACCGGTTCGAACCGTCATTGAATCGGCTCTAGTTAGCGAGACCAGAGTTCCGGCCGTGGATACCGTACGGGTACCAACAACAAAATTGGACGAACTAGTAAACCTTTCAGGCGAGGCGGCTATTGCCCAAATCCATCTAGCCAATGAAATCGATGCTCTGGTGCGCATTCGCGATCGGTGGCAGCGGTTGCAACTCCATGAAACCGTCCCCCTCCATCTGGATGATCCTGAGATGGATAGTAAAGCCAGCCTGGTTACCCAGCTCTTGGAGCTTGGCAATACTATGGAAGAGACGAGCCGTCGGTTGCAGGATGCTGCGGAAAATACAGGACGTCACATTGAGAGCCTTCAGCATCGCAGCATGGAAATTCGCATGCTGCCGCTGGCATTCGTATTGAATACCTTGCCCAGGGCAGTACGCGATCTCAGCCGACAATTCGGCAAGAAAGTTAATTTCAAGGTGGAAGGAGAACAAACAACTATTGACAAGCGCATTCTAGAGCAGATCGGCGACCCTCTTGTCCACTTGCTGCGGAACGCTCTGGACCATGGCATTGAGACGCCCAAAGCTCGACGCAAATCTGGCAAAACGGAGACGGGAACCATCAAACTGGGGGCAAGGCAGGAAGGTGGTAAAGTGCTGATAATCCTTGAGGATGACGGCCAGGGCATCGATCCTCTGCGGCTGAAGGAAGCGGCTATAGACAAGGGAATTGTGGAGGAACACGATGTAGCAGATTGGACCCAGGCCCAACTTCTGGACCTCATTTTTTTGCCCGGATTCAGCACAAGTGGAATGGTCACTGATGTTTCGGGACGTGGGGTGGGGCTGGATGTGGTGCGCGCCAACGTGGAAAGACTGAAGGGGCAGGTGGAGGTCATTTCCGAATTGGGCAAAAGGACCAGGTTCATTATATCCCTGCCGCTCTCCCTGGCCACTGTGCACGCGCTCAAGGTCCAGTGTGCAGGTGAAATCCTAGCCATTCCCACTTTTTCGGTGGCTAAAACTTTTCAAGTTCCGGCTCTGGAGATCAAATCCGTCCAGGGGCGCCAAGCGATAGTGCACCAGGATGAAATCCTACCAGTGCGAAGTCTTGCTGCCACTTTGGGATGGAGCGAACGGAATGGCGATCCATTATTAGAAGGGAAGGCTTTGGTTGTGGTCCTCCAGGCTGGAGAGCGGAAAGTCGGCTTTCTCGTTGAGGATATCTTAGGGGAGCGAGAGATTGTTACAAAAGATCTGGGTAGCCACCTGAAAAAAGTAGACTACGTGGCAGGTGCCACTATCCTTGGCTCGGGGGAGGTGGCGCTCATCCTTGATGTGCCGCAGCTGCTTTGGCGCAAGCAGCTTGAGATGAGATTGGCA
>Ga0255044_10000007_pt1 | contig 34847 bp, 30 predicted proteins | sample BC1_12_21_MG_FD_183651 | JGI IMG/M metagenome (GOLD analysis project Ga0255044, IMG submission 183651) | Seawater microbial communities from Strait of Georgia, British Columbia, Canada - BC1_12_21 | ecosystem: Environmental > Aquatic > Marine > Strait | place: Canada: British Columbia... | reverse complement strand
TTTTAAGTTGTTACCAACTCATTACCTTAAATCGCTAAAAACAGGTGGATAACGGACCAAGCTTATGGTCACAAGCAAAAATTTTGTATAATCATTGAAATTTGTATTACACCTTTGAACATTTAAAATGCCGATTTTTTTATAAAATTGATCCAGATATTGGCGTTTTTAATATAGTAAATAATGTCTTTCGGTGTTTTACCAACAAAAGTATATTTGGCGGTTCCCTTTTCTGAAAAGGAACACGCTAAACAACTAGGAGCAAGGTTTGACTGGGATATAAAAAAATGGTATATTATGAGTAATCATTATAATTTAGATGAATTACAAGAAAAATGGAAAATTAATACAGAACCAGTTATTTTAACAGGTGAGGACAGAAGTTATGGAGGAAATGACCTATTTATAGATTTAATACCAAGAACGTGTTGGTTTACAAATGTTCGTTATTGTACTGATAGTAGGGATTGGGATAGATTAAGAGATTGTGTATATAGTAGAGTAAATAATACTTGTGAATGTTGTCATAATAAAACAAATAATATTGAAGCCCATGAAAGATTGTACTATAATAATGATACAAAAACTCAAAAATTAGTTAGACTAGTAGCATTATGTAAAATGTGTCATACAACAACACATATTGGTCTGGCAGGAATAAAAGGTAAGGGGTCTGAAGCATTAGAGCATTTAAAAAAAGTAAGAAATTTTACCAATGAAGAAGCAATAGAACACAAAGAACAAGCATTTCAAGTGTGGAGAGAAAGAAATACAATAAAATGGAATTTAGATTTATCTTTACTCACAAATAATAATATTAAATTAATTAAAAATGTCTCATCAAAAGAAAGAGTAGATATAATGGATAAAACATTATCGGCGTTTTAAATGTTCAAAGGTGTAAAAGTTATTTTGAAGATTATTTTGCATATGCATTCAATTTCGATGGTTTATGTTTATAATTATCCCTTTTGCTTTCTCCAGTACAGCGATCTTCTTTATTACTCCAAACAACAGTGAATATTGGAGTTATTCCATCATATGAAACCAATAATCTACAATCACCACTGCTATAACCGGATCCACTCAACCCATAAGAATAATCTTCCTTATCGGGCGAATTGATTATCTTCCACTCTCCTCTTATATTATTTTTGATTTTACCAGTTTTGCTACACTTTTCCCTAGCATTAAAGGCTGTTTGATCGAACACTCCGCCAAATTTCTCTTTTTTAAACGCATTTGCCTGTTCAAAAGTTTCAAATTCTTTATAATTATAATTTTTTGTCGGCTCCTTTGTTGATTTTATCCTTGAAGATATTTTTTTAATTTCCTTTTCTCGTGTTTTAGGATCTAGCCAATATTCAACAACTTTCTTATCGCAATATAAATGAATGGGGTGTCCTTCAGGATATTCTTCTGTTTTATAATGTTTTACACGTCCAACCGCTTGTGAGAGTGCTTGCAACAAAGATCCATCACAGTCACGACTATCATGCCAAGCATGAAGTTTGGATTTTACATATGGAGTTAGCTCTGCTGAACGGGTATATTTTCCACAAAGATAAATTGCCTGAATATATGGTTGGTCTTGATGCAGATGAGCACATAGTCTAATTGCCTCATCAAGGGTTTTATGATTCGTAGCGTCTATAAATGATTGATGTATATTTACTTCATTATCCTCAATTATTCGCGTAACCGTTATATTATTTTTTCTAATATTTTTGTAATCTGCATATGTATTTACGCCCCTGGAAGGTAATCGTACTACAATGACATTTCTTTCATTTTCTTTATTTTTTCTAATATTAGTCATAATTTCTATAGCTTGAGGTGAAAATTTATTATTTAAAATGAACGATGTTGGTTTATGCACCAAATCATTTTCACAAAACCACGCACCACCGCAATATTTATCAGAAGGTTTGAAGTATATCACATCATCATCATGACTCCAAGTACTTTTCGTGGCTTCCCAAGCCGTTGAAGACATCGCGACAATATGAGAATTCGATTCACGAATATATACTTCCATTTTTGATTTTACAGCACTCGCATAATCCAATTCATCAAGAACAATTACTCCTGTTTTTTTACCTTTTTGTTTATTAAAATCATTCAAATAATCTTCTCCGTTGGTTTTAATACTTATTGGTTGGGCATAAATTCCCAATTGGCGAAGTTCCTCATATTGCTCATCGCATGATTTTCGAACAAGTCCACATACATGAAGTAAGGTGGGATACACATTTTTAATAATAGTTTTATTGGATTTCTTTTTGTCGTAATGAGGACCTAATGACTGATGTATATATTGTAATAATATAGATATTATCTCACTAATTTCTCTTTTTCCACTTTTTTCCTCAGCTACAATTATTATATGGGCCTTTTTTTTTGGTTTCGAGTCTTCTCCTTGTATGATTTTATCGACAACTTTAACAGCAACATCATATTGTTCTTTGCGATTTTTTTTGAAGTACTTTTTTTTTTCTTTTATTTCTTTTATAGTTAAATTGCTGATAGGATCGAGTGTTTTTATGTTTCTAGGCTTTTTCATATCACCTTTCTTTGTGATCTCATCTTTCAATGAAACATTCTCCTTCTTCATTTCTTTTATCTTGGCTTCGTACATTTTTTCCTTTTTTAACATGGCTTCGCACATTTTTTTCATTGCTCGAATATCATTCGATATTGAAGGTTGACATAATGATGACATGGTATATTAACAACCATATACCAATTTTAATTAAGATCAATTTTTCAACAAACAAACATTGATTATGAAAGATAATAAAAATATTTAAGGGGTTTTTTTTATTATCCATATATAAGTACATGAAAACCCCAAAAAATATTAAAATAAAGAAAGTTAGGAAAATATATAATTGTAAAACTTGTAACTTTATATCTAGCAATAAAAAAGATTATAATAGACACGTTCTTACCATAAAACATTCAAAGAAAATGATAGAAGAAAAGGGGTATTCTGTTATCCCAAATTGCAGTAAAAATGTTATCCAAAAACCCCTTTTTTTATGTGAATCGTGTGGTAAAAAATATAAATACAAATCTGGCCTGTGTAAGCATCAGAAAAAATGCAAATCGAAAACACAAAAAGTGGAAGTTGAAAATAAAGATCTAAGAAATGAAATTACAGAACTGCGAACTAAGATTTTCGAACAAATGCATGAATCTGCCATTAATTTAAATACGACTATGAAAGCTTTTATTGAAACGCAAAAAGAAGACAATAAGAAAAATCTTGAACAAATGGAAACATTCAAAAATATAATACCAAAAATAGGCAATACTTATAATAATAAATTATCTATCAATGTTTATTTAAATGAAAAATGCAAGGATGCTATGAATATAACCGATTTCGTTGAAAATCTAACTATTTCATTGGAAGATTTAATGTACACTAAAAATCATGGTTTTGTAAAAGGAATAAGTAATATATTTGTAAAACAGCTTCAAGATATGGAACCGACGCAAAGACCAATTCATTGTTCAGATAAGAAGCGATTGCAATTTTATGTAAAAGATGAAAATAAATGGGAAAAGGACAGATCGCATCAGAAAATCAATAGTTCTATTGAGAATATAGCTGTCATGCAAATTAAAAATATCAAAGCTTGGGAAGAACAAAATCCTAACTATTTAAATGACGATGAACTGTTAATGGAATGGCATTCCATGATTCACTCGGTTATGGGCGGAGAGAATGAAATAATTCGTATGAAGAATTGCGATTCTATTAAAAAAGAGATAAGTACTACTATAGAAATGAAGGATGAATTGATTAATAAATAAGTAATTTAACTAAACTATTTATTTATTATTTACCTGCGTCGGCGTGTAGCCTTAGACTTGCGGCAGTAAGAACGTTTTCTTCCTGACGCATATTTGCATCCGGGTTTGGATCGGCATACAGCTGGACCTTTTCCCCTGCATGGACTAGCCTTTCTTCTACGTCTATAGCTCATTCGTGCACGTTTTAAACTAGCACGAGTGCGCATACGCCCACCTCTGCGACTTTTACGGCGTCTGCCTCCTCTGACTCTACGTGTTTTTCCCATTATATAATTAATGTAGAAAAAAAAAGAAGTTAGCTAAATAAATCTAATAATGCATTTTTAATCTGATTCGTTGTTTTAGAATCAGCGGGCTGTGATATTAATTTATCTTGTAACGCATTCATTGTATTTTTTTTTACCACGGCATTTTTAATAATTCTTTCACTCAATATTCCTTCAAATATATCTAAACCATCTTTGAAATCTTTTTCGCAAGAAATGTATAATTTTACAATTATTTTCCTGGTTTTTGCAATTATTTTATTTAAAGATTCGTCATTGAGTTTTGGATTTAGAGTTACTATTTCTGTTTTTTCCTTATTCGGCGCTGTTTGAATAACAAATAATTCTTTAAGAACTTCCATTAATTCATCTTGTGTACCCTGTGCACTTTTAATCATTTTTTTTATATGATTGGCATATGAGGTAAATAAACCGCCTTTACCAGTATATGTTTGTTTCCATGGAGCATCTTCACCTTCGCATAATTCTGAATTATGATATGCGGTTAATGGTATATCTGTAAATTGTTTTTGTCCATCTGCATTCCATTGATCAAAATCTTTTTTTCCGGTAAATACAGTATAAAATTCTTTTAAATCTTTATGATAGTCTTTAACGGCATCGCCTCCTGAGTTCATTACGCCTTCAACAAAATTACCCTTAACATAGTCATATTTATCCCAATATAATTGCTGTAATTCGGGTATACCTGGTTCTTGACCTAAAGATCTTGTAAGTACTCTAACTCTATCGCTGTCGCTAGTCGGCCATTTGGATGGTCTCCATTCATTTTCCATAGTAATGGTTTGTTTTTTACTATTTAAGTTACAGGTTTTTGATATATTTATGCCAATTTTACCTTCTGCATCCCCTGGTTTTAGAGCATTAATTCTTTTAGAGCATAAATTTATTTCTGTTAATTTGGGAGTTACACCTCTAGGTATTTTATGTCTATTTTGAATAGACATGGCGTGTGTTTTTCCTTTTCCATCCTGATAAACATATACTGGATTTATAGTTTTTACAATTGCTGCATATAAATGAGCAATTGATATATAGAATTTAGCAATACCTTTACACATTCTATCTTTTTCATCTTTGTTCCTTACGTCAAGTTCATTTAGAATGGTTTTTTTATTTTTTATAGGCATTTCACGTCTACCAGGCAATCTTTGTTTTCTATAAGGATCTCTTCTAATATCCTGATCTCTACCATATATTAAATCAGTTAACATATTACCACCTCTCATATCATTATCGTCATATCCATAATCATAATCTCTTGATCCTTGTTTCCGTCTTTGGTATTCTTTTATAAGGTGTTTTCCTAATTCATCTTCTTCTTTTTTCTTAAAATCTTCCAATTCTTTTTTGGAAAATCTTTGTTTAGATTTTGGATCTAATTCATTTGTATCGAGATACATAACTTTTTTTTTAACCATTCTATTATAATAATCACCCCGGTCAACACGTCGTGCTAAATATTCTATCTCTTTTTCATTCATAAATTTTTTGATAATATCGGATGTTAAAATAACCAATTTATCGCAATATTCTTTTTGCCCTAATTTTTTCATGTCTTGAAAATTTTGTGTTAAAATATATTTGGTTGCAATAATATCTATCATATCAACCGGCTTTAAATCTTCATCAAATTTATTTTTTTCCTTCGATTGTCCTAATCCCATATATGATAAATATATATATTATAAAATTGAATTAAAAACAACTCATTAGATATGTAAATTAACTTTAATGAAATCGAATTTAAAACAAACACAAAAAAAGAAGCGGAAAAAAACTCAATCAGATTTATGGGATAAATTTGATAATATGATAGGTGTTTCTGAAGAGTCTATGGAATGTTTATATACTAAACAAAAGTTGGGATGTCGTACTCATTGCGATCAATGCAATTATACAGTCGCATATGAAGAAAGATTCCTCACGTGTACAAATCCTAAATGTGGGATTATTTATAAGGATAATTTAGATCAGTCTGCCGAATGGAGGTATTATGGAGCAGATGATAATCATCAAACTGATCCAACACGTTGTGGTATGCCAATTAATCCATTACTTAAAGAATCCTCTTATGGTTGCAAGGTGATGTGTCCCGGGAACTCAAGTTATGAAATGCGAAAAATTAGGAGATATACGGAATGGCAATCTATGCCATATAAAGAAAAGTCACAATATGATGAATTTCAAAAAATTACAACATTATCAAAGCAATCAGGAATTCCCAAAATTATCATCGATGAGGCATTAAGATATCATAAGAAAATCTCTGAGATGAAAACATTTAGAGGATGTAACCGTGATGGCGTGATTGCTGCTTCAATCTATATTGCAAGTAGAATTCATAATTATCCTCGCACGGCAAAGGAGATCGCAACTATCTTTAATTTAGACAATACATCTGCTACAAAAGGTTGTAAAAATGCAGTACATTTAGTAAATCAAATAGAGAAAAACATGGAGAACAATGACAAGACGCATTTTCATAAAACTACTCCTATATCATTTATAGAACGTTATTGTAGTAAATTAGGGATTAATAAAGAATTAACAAAAGTATGTTTATTTGTGGCAGGTCGAATTCAAAAAAATAATAAAATACCTGAAAATACACCACATTCTGTGGCAGCGGGTATTATATATTTTGTAGCTCAGACTTGCAAATTAAACATAAGTAAAAGATCAGTAAATAAAATTAGTGAAATTAGTGAAGTAACTATTAATAAATGTTATAAAAAATTAAATAAGATTCATGTGGAAGATAAATTAATTCCGTCTGCAATTTTGAACAAATATAGCGACTAGTTTATTTATATTATAATTAATATCTTATATTATAAATGAGTTCTGAAGATTCCAATGAGATTAATCATTATGTAGATGGTTTATTAAGTGAAGTTGTTAATGATTTTGTTTCTAATAAATTTAATGAACAGTCTGATATTTTTATAACCGAAGAAGAACCCGTTGTTGCAGAAGAGGAACCTGTTGTCGCAGAAGAGGAACCTATTGTCGTATCAGAGGAACCTGTTGTCGTAGAAGAAGAACCTGTTGTCGTAGCAGAGGAACCTGTCGTTGTAGAAGAGGAACCTATTGTCGTAGCAGAGGAACCTGTTGTTGTCAAAGAGGAACCGGTTGTCGTAGAAGAAGAACACACGGCTGTAGAAGAAGAACCTGGTGTCGTAGCAGAGGAACCTGTCGTTGTCAAAGAGGAACCTGTTGTCGTAGAAGAAGAACCTGTTGTCGTAGCAGAGGAACCTGTCGCTGTAGAAGAGGAACCTGTTGTAGTAGCAGAGGAACCTATTGTCGTAGAAGAGGAACCTGTTGTCGTAGAAGAAGAACCTGTTGTCGTAGAAGAAGAACCTGTTGTCGTAGAAGAAGAACCTGTCGCTGTTAAAGAGGAACCCGTGGTTGTGGAGAATATAATAGATCAGGAAAAAGCAGTCGATGAAGATTTAAAAAAGAAGATTGCATCGTTAGAAAAGTTAGTCATTGATTTATTAAAAAAGGAAGAATTACCGATAAAGGAGAAATTACCAAAAAATGAGAAATTCCCGATAAAAGAAATAGTTGTTAATGAGACCATAGTTGAAACTATTGAAGAAATTAAACAAAATAAACCAACTCCAGTAGTCAATAAAGTACCTGATATTGTCTTAATTGTCCCTTACAGAGATAGAGCGCCCCAACGTTCTGCTTTTATGAAAATTATGCCACATATACTAGAAGATCTAAATTGTAAAGTATTATTTATCCATCAGCGTGATAATCGACCTTTTAATAGAGGCGCTATGAAAAATTTAGGTTTTATATATGTTAAAAATATGTATCCCACTAATTATAAAGATATAACATTAGTATTTCATGATATAGATAATATACCTTGGCATAAAGGGCAATTTTCGTATCAAACACAGAGGAACATTGTCAATCACTTTTACGGATATCATAGAGCATTGGGGGGTATTTTTGCTATCAAAGCCTGGGATTTTGAACATATAAATGGGTTTCCAAATATTTGGACTTGGGGTTTAGAAGATAATATAATTTTGAGAAGAGCTGAACAAAATAAAAAGAGAGTAATTCGACCAGAATTTGTAAATATTGAAAAAGATAACAATAATATTATAGGATTATGGCATGGTTGGGATAGATTAGTAAATCCTCATATTGAACATAAGGGTCGCGCGGATAGAGGTCAAGACGGAATTAGAAGTTTGCGCAATATAAGAATGAATCCTAATGAAATGGATAATTTATTTATTGAAGTTAATATAACATCTTTTCATACCGGGGAAAATTTAACATCACCATTTGTTAAAGGCGCAAGAAAGGTAGATGCGCGTACTATGCAAAGATTAAATAGACCTTTTTATGTGAAAGGACCAAAACGAGGAACGGCGGGAACTTTCGGTAAAAAAAAAGGATTTGGCGGAATGGCATTTTAAATCATTTAAAAATATCGTATAATATACTTTTAAATGTTAGCTTTTAAAAGAAGTGATTCAACTGTAAAGACCACACGAAGTCCTCAACCCATAATACTGATATATCAGTTTTTTGTACATGGAAATAAACAGCGTCATAATGAGATTCAACAATGTTTAAAATTCAATGTTGCAAATAATAATATATCTAAAATTATACTTCCAAATGAAAGGGTATATACTTATGAGGAACTGGGGGTTAAAAGTGACAAGATAGTTCAAGTAAATATTAAGCGTAGAATAAGATTTTCAGATATTTTTGAATTAGTAGATAAAATGAAGTTGAAAGGTTATATTGTAACTTGCAATGCAGATATATTTTTTAATAATACCATGAGCAATCTATATGTTAGTGGAATAAACAATCAAAAAACAGTCTATGCTCAATTAAGATTTGAGTACACTGATAAAAATTTATTAAAATGTAAACTATTCGGACCTCGTAGTGATAGTCAAGACGTATGGATTTTTCATAGTAAATTTAATGTACCTAAGGAGAAAAGAAAAATTTTCAATATTAAATATGGTATTGGAGGGTGTGATAATAAAGTAGCTTTTCTTTTTAATTTACTAGGGTATAATGTTAAAAATGATCCTTTTTTGATCAAATGTTTCCATAATCATCAGACACAGATTAGGGACTATATGAATAAACCCACGATATCTAGACCACATCTGTTTATAGTTCCTCATTTAAATCCGGGACAGGATACTGAAAAATGGCCGTTGGATTATTGGACCAAACGTACAGGTACGGATTTTGCGACATATAGCAATAAAGAAACAAATTTTGTAGAAGGTAAAGATATGAAAAATTTATTAGATCTCATAGATTATGCAAATGAGGCTCATATGCCCTTTTGCTTACCTCTTGTGACAGTTCATGGGGCTAATATAGTGCATTTATTTAAAGAATTTTGTAAGGCAGGTGAAGACAATAATGAGCATAGACAAAAACTAAGTGTATCTAATATGCAATCTAGTCTTCAACTTTTGAAATCGCAAGGGATGGCACTTGATAATATTCAAAAGATACAGTTATTTGCTTTAAAATACATGGATTGTATATATAATTTACCAGGTTCATTTCATTATGGACCAGGTGACATAGCTTGTTATTCATTATCGGATCCCAATAATCCTTTTAATATAGCTCCCAATGTTGGTCCTGTAATTCATAGAGGACTGATTGATATTGCAAGAAAGTCGAATAGAGCTATAATACACAATGCTGTTTTAAATCTAGGTGATTATATTAATAAGGAAATATGGTGTGACAAGATTCAAGATAAAAAAATACTGATCATATCAAAACACTATCAGTTGATAAAACAACAAATAGATAAAAAGATTGATTTTTATGGAAGACCCTTATTTAAAAACTGTTCTTTTGTTTATTCAGATGTTCCCAGTTGTGATCCAGATGGAGATTTTGTTTCAACTATAAATAATTATGTTTCTGGACTAGGGGCAAGATTAGGTGAGTTTGATATGACATTTATTGGAGAAACCCCATATAGTTTTTTTATACTAGATTATCTACATTCATCCAATAAATCTGTAATTTCGGCAGGAAAATACATGAAACTTTGGTTTGGTTTATATACACTAGATTCGCTGAAACAAAGTAAGGATATGATAAGTTTATATATGAATAGTAATTGGGTGAATATAACAGATACAACAAAAGATAATATAGAAAACACTATTGTTGAAAAAAATAATTAATTTAAATACATACCAATTTAAAAATTTCATTATATCAAATTATATAATGAAAAACCCGATACTTATTATAGGAAATGGTAAATCTGCTGGACAAATCGATTGGGAATGGTTAAAATCTAAAAAAGATAAATTAGATACATTTGGAATTAACAGTGCTTATAAAACATATGATAAATTAGATTTTTTTCCAACTTTTTATGCAAATTTAGATAATATTGTTATTAAAAGTCACAAAGCTAATTTGCAACAATTATTAGATAAAAAAAAAATAAAAAAATGTTTTTACTTGAGTAATGTAAAATTTAACGAGAATGATACATATTGTAGAATCAGTAAGGTAGGGCATGCGTGGAGAGGAGTTTCTAGAAGTACAAATGAATTTCATACATGGGCGAATACTGGTTCAGATTGTGTTCAATTAGCAATTATGCTTGGTTATAAAGAAATATATATTATAGGTGTAGATGGATATGTAGAAAAAATAAATGAAGCAAGTTTAACTAATAATAGAACACTTGTAATGAAAGAAACACCAAAAGACAACCCTAATTATTGGTTTAGTGAGTATCAAGAAGAAGGTGATGAATTTAATATCCCAAATGCTGAAAGATGGCATGTGCCAGGTTGGAATTATTCGTCAAAGGTATGTGACAATTTAAAAATTAAATATTTTAATTTAAGTACAACAAAAGACTATATTAAGTCGATACCATTTATGGATTATAAGGATTTTGTTAAAAAGATGAACTAAATTTTATAGTATTTATTTAAATCCGCCTTATTTTGTTCTTTGTAAATTTTCTCCCAAAATTTACAACTTTTATGTTTACATTTTTCATGCATTGTTTTACAGTTGGGAACCCATTTGCATCCGAAATAATCTTCCACAAATTTCAATCTTTCGCGTGTACAAAAAGATGATGTAACTGGATGCCACAAATGAATATATATATTGTTTTCTCTCAACCTCTTATTATTGTAGTAGTTTTCGATAATAACATCTAGTATTCTGTCTTCACCACCATAACCATTGACTTCAAACCACATACCCATTTTTTCAAAAATAGCTCTATCCGCTATTAATATACCGCCTGAAAATGAATAAGGATTTATTTTATATTTATTGTTAATAAAAAGACTATTTAATATGGAATTATTTTTATAAATAGAATTTGTTTGCTTCTCCGATAATTTTTCAATATATGTATAGGGTGATACAAAATGGTATTTTTTATTTTTTATTTTTTTTATAGAATTTAAAATTGTTTTATTAAGAGGCAGATCACAATCTCCCATTATCAAAATTTTTTCATCTCCTATAAAATGCTTAATAGTGCAATTAAAAGTATGGGCTCTATCAAAATTTCCTGAATTATTTTTAATCAAATTATGTTTTATATTTAGTATTACTTTATAGTGAGATATAAGACTAGTAAGCATATCATTTTTTTTATTATTAGTTTCTGTTATATAAATATTAAAATTAATTGATTGGTTTAAACAACTAATAAATATTTGTTCTAAATTGCGAATTCTATAATAGCTTTCCTCTTTATTTTTTAGAGTTATTTTAATAGGTATAATATATGCAATATCAGACATTTATAAAAAAGTAGGTTCAAATATTTAAATAATAATTATATGATAATATATGCAAGGTTTCGCATCATTAAAAACAAATGTTGAAGCAATAAATGTTGAAGCAATAAATGGAGAAAATAATATTGAAACAAAACATATTTTTGTATTAGCCGGGGGACAATTAATGGATGGTAGTGTTAATGCATGGGTTAAAGAACGTTTGGATTTAGCTTTAAAAATTAAACAAAACAATGAAAATGCAATAATATATTGTATTGGGGGAGGAACTTATCATAAAAAACCAATTCACAATGTTTATGGACATGTAATTCACGAAAGTCGTAGCTGTTCTAATTATTTAATTAAAAAAGGAATTCCCTACACAGATATAAAAAGAGAATGGGGTTCTTATGATACAATAGCAAACGGGTTTTTTTCATTTACAAATTTTATTTTACCATTAAAAATTGACAAATGTGTATTAATAACATCAGAGTTTCATATGGAAAGGGCAAAAGTGATTTTTTCTTATTTTAAAAATATATTTGATATTGATATTGATATTACATATCTAAGCAGTAAAAATAATATAGATCATGAATTATTTGTTATAAGGAGAGAGAGAGAGATGAAAAGTGTTGGATCATTTAGAGATAATATTGTGAAAAAATATACTTCCATTAAAGCATTTATAAATTGGTTTTATATAGAACATAATGCATATAATTGCAATAATATTGTAAATACAGTTATAGATGAGCGTGTAAAAGAAAGCTATTAAGTTTAAACATAATATATATTATATTTAAATTTATAAATGGAAAATAAAATATTATTTATTATGGGAAACGGACCATCACTTGGAGATATTATGAACGATCCAAAAAAGTTAAATTTTATAAAAAAACATGATACATTTGGATTAAATGCAGCTTATAGAGCATTTAAGAAGTATAATTTTTATCCCACTTATTTTGGTTGTTTTGATTATGTAGTTAATGAAAGTCATAAAGAAGCGTTCGAAAAACTTGTATTAGAAAAGAATACAATTAAAGAGTTTTATTTTATTGGAAATAGAGTATTAGGACAAAGGTTATATAAAGTTTATAATAATAAACGATTTGTAAATTTTAATTTTATAACTATACAACTTGATAAATATACAGGAATATCACCAAATTTTAAAGAGTATTATGATCCTGGATCATCTGGAGCAAATGCATTGCAGATAGGCATAATGAAGGGTTATAAAAAAATTGTTTTACTAGGTTGTGATTGTAATTATGTTGAAAAAATACAAGGAGCCAGTAGCTATGACAAAAATGCATCTCATCGTTTAGTAATGACTAAAAATATAGATAATAATCCTAATTACTGGTTTAATGAATATCAGAAGAAGGGTGATAAATTTAATTTACCGAGAACATCAAAATTTCAAATGGGATCGTGGAAAAATATTGCCAATCACAAACCGAAAAATGTAAAAATTTATAATGCCTCAAAAATTTCTAAGATACCTTTTTTTGAAAAAGTAGCACTTGAAACATTAATGTGATTTAATAAACAAAATTTATTATAATAATTAAAATTTAACCAAAGAGTATATTATTCATGGTTTAATTTAAATATTACCATTAACTTACAAACAAATAAAATTTGAGCATTTGTAATTGTTATAAATGATGGAAGAAATAATCCTTTATTAGATATTTTATTTGAATTTGATAAAATTTTATCAGTATAATACATTTCTGTTTTATTGATTTCTTTATATGTTAATCTTGTATTTACTCTATGTTTCTTTAAAAACTGAACCAATTCTTCTCTATTATCGCATAAAATATCAACAAACCAGGGGAACCATGCATCATCTAGTGGCGCTTTAATTTCATAGTAATCTTTTAAATTTGTATAATAAATATTATATATTTCTCTCATTCTTTTCACACGTTTATTAATTTTTTTTAATTGTTCTAAACCAATAACCGCTTGTATATCTGTGAATTTAAAGTTCATGCCAAACGTTTCAAAGTTATCAACTCCGCTACAAGCTCTGCCGAAATTTTTAATTTTTCTTATTTTATCTGCTAGTTTTTCGTTATCGGTTACAATAAATCCACCTTGGCCCGTGCTTATTAATTTTGGAGTACTAAGTGAAAAACAACCTATCTTTCCAAATGTTCCTAGAGATTTATCATTTAATTTACATCCGATAGATTGGGCAGCATCCTCTAATAATTCAATGTTATTAGAATTACAAAAATTTACTAATTTATTTAAATTCTTAGAACGATTATTTAATGAGACGTGGATAATACATTTTGTTTTACTAGTTATTTTTTCTTTAATACTATCTATATTGAGAGTAAAAGTGTCTTCATCTACATCAACAATAACAGGTTTTAGTTTTAAAAATTTAACTGCGTTTATTGTTGCAATCATTGTATAATTGGGGACAATTACTTCATCACCAATATCAAGATCAAGAGACATTAAGCCTAACAGAATAGCAGTGGTTCCATTTACAGTCATAATACAATATTTGCAACCGATAAACTGGCATAATTTATTCTCCAATTCTGTTGTTTTTTTATATTCTGTAACAAAATTATCACCAAGCATGTATTCATAACAAGCATCCGCTTCATTTTTATCAAATGTTGGGCGATGCTGAACAATTTGTAACTTATTATTATACCATATCATCATATCAACAATACTTTCTTTAATATTTGTTAATTGATAATATCCTCCTGCGCACATTAATTTTGGGTCTCGATTTTTGAATATATCTCTAGGATTTGAACTTAATATGGGGGTACTGTTAACATACTTACAATAATCTTTTATCAATATAATTCTAAAATCTAAAGAGATTCTCAATTTATTTTCCTTATTTTTTACATTATAGTGAGTACATTTATTACCATTAAAATAAAATAGTTCACCTGGGTTTAAGTTAATTGGTCTAAAATCTTCTTTTCCAGGACTTGTTTCAACATAAATTGTATTTGTATTCATCATTTTTGTTATTGGAATTATAAAATTCTTTTCACCAACTGGATGATTACTATGATAATCTGAATCATAATGTGGGGGTATAACAACACTTTCCATGTATTGAAATCTAATGCTAGGGAAACTTTGAAATAAGATCACCTCTTCATCTCCGAAAAAGTGTTTATGAATAGATTTAATAAAAGAACAGTAAATTTTTTTAAAATCATCCTTACTTTTACAATTTTTATAAAATTGAGCATGTAAGTCAGTATCACGATCATTTAAATGACCCATATCTAAATGTTCTTTGACATTGTTATAATCACTAGAACTTAAATGTAACATATCTAGAGGTTTATTGTTAAATAGTGAACTTATATATTTGATAAATGGATGTTTAATAATCGAATAATTATATATTTTATGATCACCAATAGTCTCTTTCAAATTAAACATTTTATAATAGTATAAAATATTAAATTTTAATATTATTTCGGCAATTGATGTATCTCCATTATTCTCTAAAATGATATTTTTCGTAACTATAGTTAAGTTTCATCAATGGAATTATAAAATATACTTCTTCAAATGCGGAAAATAATTTAGAGAATTATATATTATTATTATTATAATAATGGAATTCAAACAAAAAATAATAGATTTTTTAAAAAAGCAACATGTTATAAATTTTAAAACAAAAAATTGTTGTTGGGATAAATTTGTCAAAGATAATTGTCAGAAAGTGGGGATGGTATGTAATACTTGGTATAAAAGTATTGATTATATTTTATATACATATCAAAATGATACACCAGAAAAACATTTTTATAAAAACTATAAAAAAAATGTAGATTTAGCGAGTTATTTAAAAGATAAAAGAGTAGTAGTTGTAGGACCCGCACCTTATTTAAAAGATTCTCAAAACGGCGTTAACATCGATTCATATGATGTTGTGGTCAGGATAAATGAAGTGAAATCGAATCCTGTTGATTATGGAGAAAGAGAAGGAGATATTATAATAAGCAATTTAAATGATTTATATAGACCATTATTAAAAAAATATTTACTGTCTTGTACAGAAAATAAAAAACCTAAATTTGTTTTATGTTCTGATTCGAGAGTATCCATAAATGAATGTGTTCATGATATAAAAGATGATTTTGAGAAAACCACCGGCGTTAAAATAGTGCATTTAATAGATAATAAAAATGAGTACAGTGACAGAAGGCATTTATATTGGGAAATATATCCACAAAAATATAATGAAGGAAATATAACAAATACTGATAATTTTAACTCGCCCTACGGTTGTATTAATATGTTACTAGGATATGATATTAAAGAATTATATTTAACGGGTATCGATTTTTATGGCATAGGTCTGAATAATTCTTCTAATAAATATTCTGAGGAATATAAAAAATATTATCCAAAAGATGGTTCTAATGGCTATGGTCCTTCTACTACTCTACACGATCAATTATCCCAAGTTGTTCATTTTAAAAATGTGATATTAAAACATAACAGTTCTAGGATCAAATTAGATAAACATTTAGATAATTTATTAAAAATTAACAAACATCGCTTAGAGAAATTTCAAAAATTTCATAAAAAACAGAATAGAACATTAAAATGATATAATAACTCTATAATTCATTTATAAATAAAGATTGAATAATTTTTATTTATAACTATTTATAACATTCTATATTCAAACTCATTAATTTGCCATTATTTTTATCCATATGCGGAATATAGGACTGAGAGTAATCATCATATTTTCCGTGTTCTACTTTTCTCCAATCCCAATATTTCACACATCTAAATCCGACAGTTTCTAGAACCTTTTTCAGTGATTTATAATCATATGTAGTTTTATGATAGACATTTTTAGTATCAGTCATTTTCCATTTTCCATATAGAGGCCCAATACATTGATCTAGATTAATCTTTCCTTCTGAATATAATTTAGAATACATTTCAAAGTTAGGTACGGCTACTCTTAAAGTTCCTCCTTGTTTTAAAATTTTTTTCCATTTTTGTAAAACGTCTTCTGCTTCCTCTCTATCAAAATATTCAAATACGTGTGATGCGTATATTAAGTCTACTGTTCCTTCTTCAAAAGGCAAATTTATGATATCGTGCGAATAAATATGTTTATAATTAGTCCCATCAATATGAATCCAATCTTTTCCAAAATTTCTATTACCACATCCAATATTTAGTTTCAACATTATTTATATATTATTTTTATTTTTTAAGCTTAAATTATTAAAATCTATTAATTACAGATTGTATAATGATAAATTTCATTATTTATTCTCATTTACCAAAAGATTTTACATATAATATACTGGCAAATAAGATAAAAAATATTATTGGAGATAAAATTAATGTAATAGATGAAACTGATCTAAAGCATGAAGTATTAAATAAAGAAACTGATAAATTGCTATTATATGAACCACAAAACCATAATCATTTAAAACGTTTATTAAATTTATCACAATATTTTTTAAAGAAAAATACATATATATATTTTTATGAATCTGTTTTTGAAACGAAGGCAAAAAGACATATTTGGAAAAATAATGAAGAATTATTGAAAAAATATGGAACTGTATTTTCAAGTTACAAAAAAGATTTAGATTTAATAAAAAATATTTGGCTTCCATGTCATCATGATTTATATGGATTTTCCATGATAGATATTGATTATTTTTCTTATTATAAAAAGGGGAATGATATTAAAAAATATACAAAAAAACGGTTTGATATTGATAATAGTGAAAGTTATGAAAATAATATTATCAGTAAAAATAGTGTCGAAAATAGAGAATTTGCAGCAGTACAGCCTATAACGGGTACGGTTGATGATTATAGAATAAAAAAAATAGAAGAAATATCAAAATTTATTGATATTGATATATTTGGTATGAACCATTCATTAAAAAAAATTAAAAATTATAAAGGTTCAATAAATATAACAAAAGAAGACGGAGGAAGACAAATTTGTTCCAACCGAAAAGCGAGAGCCACGTCTCAAATTAAAATATTATCAAATTATAAATTTATTTTTGTATTTGAAAATGAATGTATTGATGGATATTTTTCAGAGAGGTTCATTCATGCATTATATTCGAATTCTATTGTTATATATTTTGGTTGTAAGAATTCTCATTTAATTTTTCCAGATATTTTTAGCAACGGTATTATCAACGGTTGGAATTTTGAATCTATGCAGGATCTATCTATTTTTATCAAAGATATGAATAATGATAATATATCAATAAGAATAGATAAAATTAAGAAATATAGGGATAAATATGCAGAAATGTTATGTCAAAATAATATTTTTAAAAAAATGTTAGTAACCATTTTTAACTAATTTCTCTACAGTCAAATTACTAGTTTTTAATACTGCATCTATCCACCGCAATATGAGAACCTATTATTTTAAATAAGTATATTCAATCATTAGTCCAGTAAAATTCAGGAATTATTATATTTAGAGTTATTCTGTTAAAAAAAAAATATAAATATTTATATATGTTTAATTTTCAAAATTTTGAAAAATTTGCACTTGAAAATGAAGATAAAAATAACAAAATATTAAGATATATAAATATTGAAATAGACGGAAGAGTTTGTTTTAATAGTTATCTTCATTATTTGCTAGCAATTAAATCTTATATGGGCAACCAATGTAAAGTTTATGCTGAAATAGGTACGTTGTGGGGAGGATCAATAGTGTCTTTAATGAATTTAGAAGATGATTTTACTGAAACATTTATAGGAATTGATCTATTTACGGGATACTATGATACACCCGTAAAAAAAAACGACTTTAATAACGTTTCAGAAAATATAGATGATAGTAATCATTTGGAATTTACAACAAAAAATATTGAAAAACTTAATAAATATGGAAAGAAATTCCATCTAGTAAAAGGTTCATCTTATTCAAATGAAACTATTGAAAAGGTAAAAAAAATAACGGATTCAATTGATTTATTATTTATAGACGGGGACCATACAGAATATGGGGTGACACAAGATTTTTTAAAATACAAGGATTTCATTACAAAAAACGGTATAATAGTGTTTGATAATTATAGTCAACCTAATACGTGGGAAGGAGTAACAAAGGGCGTTGATAAAATAAATTTTAGTGAATATGGTTTCGAAGTTAAAGGACAATTAGGATACTCATTATTGGTTGAAAAAATTAACTAATTTATTAATTGCCAATTTACTAGTTTTTAATACTGCATCAACAGTATTAGAACCATTATGAGAACCATATATATTTTGTTCATAATTCATTAATTTACTATTTTTGGCCAACGGTTCTATTTCAAATACATCAAATCCTACTGATTTTATATGACCTTCATCTAATAATTCCATAACATCATCTTCTATTACGATTGGCCCTCTAGCAACATTAATAATTATTACACCTTTATTGGCCAATTTAAGTACTTCTTTATTTATCATTTTATTAGTATGTTTATTAAGTGAACATGTTACTACGATATAATCACACCCCTTCACTGCTTCTTGTAAATTATCGCAAATGGTCACATTTTGAATATTTTCAGGTATTTCTAATTCCTCATTATATCTACATTTTATTTTACCATTTCTCTCCATATCATGATAAAAACCTGGATCACTTACATTAACATTTAAGTTAAACGCTAAACACTTCCTAGCTGTGCATCTTCCAATATCTCCAAATCCAATTAATGCAACATTTCTACCTGTTAGCGTCCTTCCAGCTGGTTTATACCATACACCCTCCCTAATTTTTTTATTAATTATATGTGTTTCTCTAGTAAGTGTTAATAGATAATTTATTGCTATATCCGAGACCTCTTCTCCAAACATAGCCGGAGTGTTTGTTACTGGAATATTATATTTTTTACATGCATCAAAATCAACATTATCTACACCAACTCCCCATTTTACTAGTGCTTTTAATTTACCTTTAATACCAGCTTTTATAACATTTTCAGTACATGGATCATCACCAATAATCCATCCATCATAATTTCCTATTATTTTACATAAGTCTTCTTCACTCATTAATCCAGTAAATTCAGGAACTGTTATATTGATCTTATGTTTATTTATTGTACTCTGCAATTGATCAAGTTGACCAATCATTGGCGGACAAGTTAATAATACGTTCATTATATTAATTTAAAAGCTAAACTGTTTAAATTCTTATAATGAAAATATATGCTTTAATCCCTATTAAGCACAACTCAGAAAGAGTTCCAGGAAAAAATTACAGAGATTTTAATGGTAAACCTTTATTTTATTGGATTATTAATACTTTACTTAATAGCACATATATAGATAAAATTATTATAGATACTGACTCTCCGACAATTAAAGAACTTGTTCCAAAGCATTTTAGTGATACAATGGATAGAATAATTATTTACGATAGACCAAAACATTTACATGGAGGACATATAGCTACTAATGATTTATTTGTAAATGTTATACAAGATCTTAGTTTAGACGCAGATTATTATTTTCAAACACATACAACAAATCCACTTTTAAAAACATCATCAGTAAACGATGCAATTGAAACATTTTTAAGTAAAATTAATGATGGTTATGAAACACTATTTTCTGTTAAAACGCATCATACAAGATTTTATAATTCAAATGGTGAAGATATGAATCATAATAGATTTCATTTAATTCCTACTCAAGATTTAGATCCTATATATGAAGAAAATTCATGTATGTATGTATTTAGTAAAGATACATTGATGAAATACAATGCAAGAATAGGCAATAAAGCATATTTATACAAAATGAATGATATCGAATCAACAGATATTGATTGGCCTGAAGATTTCAAAATAGCGGAGAGTTTGCATAAATATAAATAATAACATATATATATGTTTAAAAATCTTAATAAGAAGGGAGGTGTTTTCAAAACGTCAAGTGCAAATACAAAAAGAAAACAACACATAGCATATCAAAATTATTTAATAAAAAAACAAATTGAATATATGAATTTTTATAGAAATAATTCAATTACTACTAATAGACGGAAAATAAATGAAAAAGAATATAATAGAATAAGGAATTTACAACGTGAAAATTATATAGATGAATTTAATGTTGCAAATAAATTTTTACAAGATCCAAAAAATTATTCATCAATACAAAGATATAACGGCAATTTACAATTTGGTCCTCAACTCGCTAAAATTGTACAAAACGATACAAAATTTACAAAAAAAGATTTAACTATTGTATTAGCTATTAAAAATCGAAGCAAGCGGTTCAAAATATTTATAGAGTACTATAATAAATTCTGCTCAGATATTAAACTTATAATAGTAGAGGCAAAAGGCAACGATATGTTAGATAGGAAACTTTTGGGTAATAATACGAAGTACGTACCGATTGATATTGGTAAAAAATGGTGCTTATCTAAACTTAGAAATATGGGGATTCAACATTGTAATACAAAATTTATCATATTTTCGGACGTAGATTTTATTTACAATAGTCTATTTTCTAATCACATAGAAACAATATTGAATAGTAAAGATGTAATAAATTCATTTATTGGTTTACCTATTTTTGAATCATGGTATACGTTTGACCACATAAAAAAAAAAGTGAATCGCAATATTTATGATGAATATGGAGCGATGTATTTATGTGAAAGTGAAATGATTAAAAAACACAAATTTAATGAAAATATCAAGGGACACGGAGGAGAAGAACGTGAATTACAAGTACGTTTAAAACGTAAGGGGATTCGCACAAAATTTATTAAGTATCCTAACATTCCTATATACTGTTTACATTACAGTCATGATATGAAAACAAGAGTATACTAAACAGAACTTAATGCAAAAGATAGTTTTTATAATCTATCTAGACACTACTTAAATAAAAATTTAAAAATTTAAAATCAAATTTAACATTTTTATAACTATCATTTTTAAGGTTGTTATAATGAAGAGAACTTGATAATACTATAGAAGGGGATACTAACATACAAACAACTTGAATGCCATTCATTTATATTATTTGAATACTATTATTTAAATAATAAAATATAGATTTCATTAAATGCCTACTGTTTTAATAACTGGATCAAATGGAGGAATAGGTTCCGAAATATGCAAAACGTTTAAAAAAAAAGGATGGTCAGTAATTGGAATAGATATACATGAAACATCTTCCAATCCTGATACTACATCTTATTATCAAGTAAATTTGTTTAATAGTGATGAAATAAAATTACTTATGAATAAACTAGATTCATTGGATTGTTTAATACATTGTGCAGCATATCAATGTTGTAAACCAATATGGGAATATACCAATGAAGAGTGGGATAATACCTATGCGTGCAATGTAAAAGCGGTTTTTTTAATGATTAAATATGGAATTGATACTATGAAAAAGAGTAAAACAAATATAATAAACATTGCATCAATTCATGCTTTTGCTACATCTAAACATATAGCTAGTTATGCGTCTTCGAAAGCCGCCTTAGTAGGTTTTACAAAAAATGCTGCAATAGATTTGGCCCCGTTTGGAATTAGGGTTAATAGTATAAGCCCCGGGGCAATAGATACACAAATGTTAAGAAGTCACCTATCGGAACAACGCTTGCAAAATCTTAAAGAGAAACATCTTTTAAAAAATATAGGCTCACCTATGCATATAGCTAATACGTGCCTTTTTATAAATAATAATACTTTTCTGAATGGAAATAATATAGTAATAGATGGCGGAATATTAGCACAATTATCTAGTGAGTAAACCTTTATGCAACATTTTGATTCCCTCGTCAAAACTTATGGTAATCTCCCAACCCAAATCTTTTAACTTCTTATTACTTATATAATATCTCTGATCGTTGAAAGGACGGTCTTCTATATAACTAATCCATTTATCGTAGTCTTCTGTATTGTGAATAGCTTTTATTAAAATTCTTGCTACCTCCATAATAGAATACTCCATATCTTCATCACAGCCGATATTATAAATTTCACCAATCTTACCCCTTTCTAAGATACACTGAAAAGCAGTTGCAGTGTCATAAGAATGTAAAAACGCTCTTACGCAACTTCCGTCGCCTTGAATAGTAACTTTTTGTTTATTTTTTAATTGTTGAATAAATCGTGGAATTACCTTTTCAGGATATTGATTAGGGCCATATACATTATTACCCCTTGTTATTACAATAGGCATATTAAAAGAGTGATTGTAAGATTGTGCGATTAATTCAGCTCCTGCTTTTGTAGCTGCATATGGATTTGTTGGACATAAAATAGAATGTTCGGTTTTATGTTTTTCATCAACAGATATCATAGATTCTCCATAGACTTCGTCTGTAGAAACATGAATAAATTTTTGAATTTTACCGTATAGACGTGAAGCCTCTAATAATGTATGTGTGCCAACAATATTATCGTTAGTATATTGAAGAGCATCCGAAAATGAATTTTGGACGTGCGATTGGGCAGCAAAATGAATAATATGAGTAGGTTTATGGGTATCTAATACATGTTTAACTAGATCCATTGAACATAAATTTCCCTTTACTAAAACATACCGCTCGGATTCTCTCCATTTTATATCAATATTTGTTTCATTTGCACAATAATACATTGCGTCGAAATTAATTAAATTAATTTTGTCATATCTTTCCATTATTAAATTAATAAAGTTAGATCCTATAAATCCACAACCTCCTGTAATAAGAAGTGTAGTTTCCTTTCTATTTTCAAAATCTGTTTCAATATAAGTTGGTTTCTTAGGAAAATCATGTTTTTTATATTCAATAAGCATTTCTCGTACACTTTCTTTAATATGTTTAACATTTGGAAATAATGACCGAAGTTTACTAGTATCTAGAAAATTATTCGATCTGTCAGCTGCCAATATCTCTGCTTGTTCTTCTTGAGTAAAATTTTTCCATTTAAATTCGGGGTCAACTATTTCTTTATACATTTCAAGAATTTCATTATGACTAATTAAACCTGGGTTTGTTAAATTTAATGTACCTGTATGATTTTGCTTTGCTAGTTCTAGGACCATGGGTAAAAGTTCAGGCAAAACGGTCATGGAATTTGGTATACTACAAATTTTCTCGTATGTAGCAATTTTAGTAATAAAATTCCTAGGATTTGGAATACCAGTGATTGGCATACGGATTCTTAGATTTAAGACGTTAGGAAAAAGGTTTATTATTTGATCTGTAAACCCTTTTACAATAGAGTAACCTGATCCAAAGAAATTGGGTTTAGATTCTTCCGTGAATCCATTTACCTCTTGTTCAAAGGGATGATTTTCATCATATTTGAATATACATCCCGTTCCTAGATAAGTTAAATGGATATTCATATCATTACATACTTTTACAAGATTTACTGGGGAGAACAAATTATCCCTTATATTATCAACAAGTTTACCAGGTTCCTCCAAATAATCAATTGTTGTGAAGACTTTCTCTCCAATTTTACCATGGGTTCTGCCAACAAAACAAAAAACATTAGTTGGGGCATTATCACTTAATTCTTTTTTAATAGCTTCTACATTATTCAACCTAGAACTTCCTTCTACTACGTTATATGATTCTACTATTTTCATAAACTGTTGACCAATCCAACCTTTACTCCCATAAACAAGAATTTTCATATATATGATATAAAATACTTGTTTTAAATAATCATTACTAGTCAAACATTTCCTTTATTAAACTAGATAAATCATTATATTCTCTATTCCAGCCTAATTTATTCATGGCTTTTTCTGGGTCACCTAATAATAAATCAACTTCACAAGGTCTATAATATTTTTGATTTACCGTTACTCTTGTATTCCCTAGTTGATCTGTCGCATACTCTTCTAACCCTTTCTTGTGCCATTTAAGCGTAATGTTCTTGTAAGCAAAAGCTTCTGTTATAAACTCTCTTACTGTATATGTTTTACCTGTTGCTAATACATAATCATCTGGAACCTCTTGTTGTAGCATTAACCACATTCCTCTTACATAATCTTTGGCGTGTCCCCAATCTCGTTTGCTATTTAAATTACCTATCTGTATTAGTTCTTTTTTTTCAGCTATAATATCCTTTATACCATTGACTACTTTCATCGTTAAAAAATTTTGCCCTCTTCTCGAACTTTCATGATTAAAAAGAATTCCATTGCATCCAAATATTCCATATCCATCACGATATATTTTTATTAGATGATGAGCATATACCTTTGCTGCCGCATATGGAGAGATTGGATTAAATTGCGTTTTTTCATTCTGAGGAATTTCTAATACCTTACCATACATTTCACTTGTTCCTGCTTGATATATTCTAAATTTATATCTAATAGGCTTATCCAAAGCTCGTATAATTTCTAATAGCTTTAAAGTGCCTATTCCATCTACTAAGGTTGTGTATTCTGGAATTTCAAATGAAATTTTGACATGGCTCTGTGCTGCTAGATTGTAAATTTCAAATCTTTTGAATTCAGGATTTTCTCGTATAATTTCGTGTATATAATTTTGTAAAGCCGCACCGTCCGTCATATCACCATATCGTAAAGTAATCTTATCCCGCACTTTCTTTAATCTATCATCATTGTACAACGAAGAGGTTCTCCTAACAATTCCATATACTTTATAACCTTTTTCGAGTAATAATTCCGTTAGATAAGAACCATCCTGACCTGTTATTCCTGTAATGAACCCTATTTTAGACATTTGTAATAATTATTTAATTAGCTTTAAATAATCATTACTAGTAATTAGAATTCGATATTAGACATATCAAATACTGCTTCGCTCTTTGTATCAGATACTAGACTATAATCACCCACTCTCTTTTCAAAAAAGTTGGTTTTACCTTCAAGCGATATCATTTCCATGAAATCAAAAGGATTTGCAGATTTATACTCCTTAGTACAACCTAATTGTGTCAAAAGCCGGTCAGCGACAAATTCAATATATTGTTTCATGAGTTTACTATTCATTCCTATTAATTTACAAGGCAATGCATCACAAATAAATTCTTTCTCAATAGCGACTGCCTCTTTGACAATTTCTTTGATCTTTTGCTTATTTAGTTTCTTATTTAATTTATTAAACAACATAACGGCTAGGTCTGTATGCATGCCTTCATCTCTTGAAATTAGCTCATTACTGAACGTGAGACCAGGCATCAGACCTCGTTTCTTAAGCCAAAATATACTACAAAATGAACCGGAAAAGAAAATACCTTCTACGCAAGCAAAGGCCACCAATCTTGCAGCAAAACTGGATCTTTTATCATTGATCCATTTAATAGACCAATCTGCCTTTTTTTTAATACAAGGAAAATTATCGATTGCTTCAAATAATTTCTTTTTCTCGGTAGCATCTTTAATATAACTATCGATTAATAAAGAGTATGTTTCTGAATGCACGTTCTCCATCATAAGTTGAAATCCATAGGCAGCTCTTGCCTCAGGAAGTTGAACCTCAGATAAGAAACGCATTCCTAGATTCTCTAATACAATACCATCTGATGCCGCAAAAAAAGCCAAAACCATTTTGATAAAATGTTGCTCATTTGAATTCAGTGTTTTCCAATGAATCAAATCTTTGGATAAATCGATTTCTTCGGCTCGCCACATACAATCAAACATTTTTTTGTATAGAGACCAGATATCATGGTCTTGCAATGGGAACATTACGTAGCGATTTGGGTTTTCGGAAAGAAGAGGTTCGTTAACATTTTTTGACATCCTAAATAATATCACTCAATATTTAAATATTTTTTAAAAAAAATATGTACTACATGGATTATTTTATAAATTTTTAATTGCGGAAATTCTTTTAGAAACAAGTATTATCTAATTAAATTATTAATTAAAAATTTAATGATAATGATATATAAATGAGTCTTGCAGAAAGAGATGCGTTATTACATCAATTAAATATTGCTATGAATAAGGTGTGTAATGAAGTAGATAATATAAAACAAAAAGCTAGTTTATCTAGAAACCCCCATATGAAACATTCATTAAAAGAAACCGATGATGAACAAAAAGAAGTAAATAATATTGTCACCTATTTAGAAGAAAGTCTTAAAAGTACTGATAATGAACAAATTAAAAAAAAAATAAGACTGGCTATAAAGCAAGTAAAATCAACTATTAATAAAAAATCTAATATTAATGTATAAATGGGAAATTGCAAATCACGAACCAAACGAGTAAAAAAGGGTGGGAGAAGAAAAGGAACGCGTAGATTGAGAGGAGGATGTGGGTGCAATGTTAATTCTTCTAGTTCGTCGTTATACGGCGGTTACAAATATACCAGGCGAGCAAGTTTGGCAGCGGAAAAACGTTTAAGTCAGCGGATGTCTAGGAGAGTTAAAAAGCCGTCTAAAAAAGATACGCGTAGAAAAAGAAGAAAAAGGCAAAGGAAACGCAAAAGAAGACGGCGTTAATTTTTCCATTTGCCTGTAATTTGACGATACATTAGATTTCTAGGATTTTTTCTTTTAGCTAACATGGAATGATAATATCTTTTCCATTTTCGCTGTATTATTTTTAGCCAAATCGTTTTCACAATACATAATGCATAATATCCATGATCTATTCTTTTGACAATTTGCATAGAGTATGGTTTAATTGCCTGATCCCAATTACGGACAAATGGATGTGGGGGATTTGGATAATGTCCTATATCAATAATATAGTCATCGTCATAAAATTCATCTAATGTAATATTGCCGTGATATAGGTATGATGAATAAATATAATCTTTATCATGAAAAGGTGTATCATAAGGTTGATCTTCATTATAAACTTCACCGTGTATATGTGGATGATATAGTTCACAGTGTGCTAATTCGAATTGAGTTGTCATGGATGCTTTAGGTAATATTCACGAATAGGTTTAATCAATTTTTTTTATTGAAATATAGTATAATGAAACTCGATAAAATTCTTAAGAGCAAAGTTCTTTACTATGTAGCTTTAGTGCTTATGGTTATTAATGTTTTGGGATACGTTAGTTTGGGATCAACCGAATGCGTCGTTATTTTTGGAATCACTACCTATATTGCTAATATGTTTACTAAGAATCGTTCATTGGATATTCTTTGCGGTCTTTTCGTAGCTAATGTTGTTTTTGGATGCGGGCGTGTTAAAGAAGGATTTGAAGGTGTTGATGAAAAGAGCAAAAAACTTGAAGCAATGGCCGAAACAGAGAACAAAGAAAGGAAGAAAAAAATGATGGGGCAATTACAAGCAGATCCGGCATTGTCAAAAAGTCATCATAAAAAGCATGATGCTAAAAATAATTAATCCATAATTATTATTTTATATAAATTATATATAATATAATGGCTTTTAATGTGCTAACGAATAAATATGTCTTATATGTTTTACTATTTTTTGCAATTACTAATGTTTTAGGATATCTAGCAATGCATGATTATGAATCTCTTACTTTAATGGTGGCCATAGGCGCTTTGACGCATTACTTTAGTAGAAATATGATCGTTATTTTAAGTGCCGCAATATTGGGGGCGGTATTATTAAGAGGCCCAATGAGAAGCGAATGGGCATGGACCGAAAAAGAAGGGTTCAAGGGAAAAAAAGATAAAGAGGAAGAAGAACCGAAAAAAGTCAAAGAAACAATGAAGGTAGAAGAAGATGGGGTTGATATTTTAGACAAAAAAGATGATGATATTGCAGAAGCAGCTAATGAATCGGAGGAAGACGAAGTTACGGGTGGTAAGAAAATGGACTATGATAGTTCAATAGAAAAGCAGTTTAATTCTCTCCAAGGAATAATGAAAAGCGGTGATATCGGAGGAATTACGCAGGATAATTTAGCAGAGCAAATGAGACAGATTGAACCCATGTTAAAAACAGCTGAAGGGTTAATGGCGAAGTTGGAAGGATCTGGTATGCTCAATATGGTGGAAAGATTTGCTCCTTTAATGGAAAAATTTATTCCAGCAGGCAATAAGAAATAAAGTTTACAAATATATATAGATGAGTAAACGTTGTCCACCGGGTGTTTTATGTATTGAAAATATGACAATTATATTTTTAATATGCATTTTAGGATTAGTAGGGTTGTATATGTATCATACAAAGTCACGTCAACCTCAACAAAATTCTACTCAACCAATTATTATTCAAGAAAAGGTTGTCGATAGAGGATTTTTCCCAAAATTTAACAAAGGATTTAGTAATCATCCAGGAAATATACTTTTGAATCCATTTGTCGCCCCTCTTAAAAATAATACCTTTTTTCCACCAGATAGTGGCGATCCTAGAGGCGTCCCTATTAATATTAGAACGAGAGGATACGATACCAATTATTCACAGACAGGATTGTTAACAAGAGTAAATGGTAAGGAAACTATGCTTCCATTAATGGGGCGCGCCTTACATACTAATAGAAATAAGTGGCAATACTACACAATGAGTGACAAAAATAATAGTATAAAATTACCAGTTAGTAGAAGTGGTAAAAGCTGTACAAATGAATATGGATGTGATGAACTCTTCAATGGGGATACCGTTTATGTAGAAGGATATAATGATGCTTTTAAAGTAACAATTTATGAAAATAATCAACCTCGGTATATCCCCTTTATTTAATATATTTCCTATATATAGTAGGCATGTTAAGTAAATTATCTCTTGGAACGACCTTTAGAATGATCGTGCAACCAAATAAAATTTTTATTGAAAAATATAATTTATATAGTGAATTATTTAGTCCTTTAGCCGATATTCAGGAATGTGATAAATTGGGAAAATACGATAATAAATATTATGTTCAAAAAAATGGATATAGTCAAAAAATATCCAGATGGTGGTGGAGTGAAGATCGTACTAAGACATTTAAGGATATAGATACAGACTTTAGCAATTTCTTTAAATTTTGCGATGAATTAAAAACTGATAAACATAAAGGTTGGACTAACAATTCAAGTGTATGTAATAGCATGATAGAATTGGTTAATAAGATTATACCAGGACTTTACAATCTTAAAAAAACATACAGCGACTGTGAAAAAGAGTCAGAAGGTAATAAATTATGTATCAAAATTGATAGTATAATATTCACATTGATTGATTTTAAGACTGAAATAAATAAACCTGCTGAATCCGCCAAATCTAAAGAAAGAACATTGAGCTTTTAATTAAATATATGAAATCAAATATTTAATTAATTATACAATTTCGGCATTTAGTACTTCCCCCTCTATTTCAACGCCAATATCTCCTACTGGTGGCGGATATGCTATTGCATCCGGGGCGTCTTCGTCTTTTTCTCCGGTTCCTGCCAGGTATCCTATCATTGTTGCGGCCGATGATCCGTTTGGTTGTCTTATTATATCAATCGTATATCCGGGTTTAATCCCTGGTGTTGATTTTATAAGAAAAGTTATATTTTCGACCTTGGCCATGCGTTCTCGGCATTCTTCATCGCATTCATAATCTCTATTTCTTCGAGTCGCTCTACCCGATCTGTTTTCTCCTGTTTGTCTGTTTTTCCTGGTTCGATTCCTCGCTCTCGCATCATCAATCCTTTTCTTAAAAGATACCAATCCTTCTCCAGCTTTTTTACCCACGAATTCTAATCCTTTCCAGCCTTTCTTACCCACGAATTTTAATCCTTTACCCGTGGCTCTAGCAGCCGCTACAGCAGCGGCTCCAGTTGCTGTGGCAGCTGCTCCAGTTGCTGTAGCGACCGCGCTTAATTTTCCATCTATCATTCTTTTTCTTTTTAATTTACCAGGTGTTCCATTTATTTTTTGCATTTCAATACATTCATCTTTATTTCTTCTATTCCTATTTTTGAGTATCCACTGTGTTACGCCCGAACTATCGTAAATTGAGATTAAAGGCCTGCATTTAATTGTATAATTAGGTAAAATTCTTGCGCTTGACCCTGTTATTGGTGGTGCACTCTGGTCTTGTGGTGTATACGGAATCATGCACTTTTTTTCGAGCTCGCATTCATCACATTCAATTCCAAAATTATATGTTGGATTTGTTGTAACAAAGTTTTCTGCGAATTCCTTCATTGCTTTCTCAGAATTAGTTGAAAACATATTTCTTCTTGTAACCTTTTCTTGTCGTCCGACCTTGGCTTTATCTTGTATATTATCGAATACGCTTATATCGCCACCAGGAATTTTGACTCTTTTTAAAATATCTCTAATATCGCTACATTTAGCCCCTCCACTTAAGGGGATGGGGATGCCATCGTTGTCTAACTTTTCCCAATATTCCCAGTCGTTTTTAGGCCAATTCACAGTATCATCGTGGCAATTGCTACTAGAACGCGGAGCTTTCTTACAAACAATTCGCCCTTTCACAGGGTTGTCCTCTGATGGTCTTTTTTCAGGATCGTTCCTTCTTCGGTATAAATCTAGCCACATTATTTTCAAACCTTCACTTTTATTGTAAGTTAAATATGCCCAACCGTTTGATATTTCAAGACTTGTATCTTTTCTTTTATCTACATTTTCTTCATCTTTTCCAGTAAAAAGCGCTTTGCCTTTTTTTCCCAATTTTTTTGTTAAAGTATCAACTTTTTTCATAGTATTATCTACTCTGGTTGAAAACATGTTAGATCTTGATATCTTTTTCATTAATAACGGAGAATTTTTTTCCTTCCAGAAATTTTCATCGCCGTTCGCTGCAGCTTTTTTTGCCTCTTCCAGTAAGTTTTTATCACCCAGAGAGTTTCCTCCAAGAGTATTACTGGTTCCCTCCGGTAATTTATAAAGATTTTCATAATTGCACCAATTTATCATTGATGATAAAACTAACCACATTTTACAGAGACGAACTCTTATTTCTCCCAATGACAAAGATTCTACTGTAAAACTATTCAATGCTCTACTCGTGATTTCGGACCGTCTTCCGATTCTCATCGTCTTCATCCTCTCCCCCAATAGTCCAGACAGTACTTCTTGTCCATTTGATAAAAATTTAAATCTGGCAAGTAATTTAAGTATGTTATCACTTGCTATACGCGTGACTTTTTCAATTGGCACTGATATCCTTGAATCAAGATAATAATTTGCGGAACTAGAAGATATTTCGACTTTTTTTCCACCATCCGTTTGTTTATAAACTACATATTTTTTACCGTCATATAAAACTTCATCGTCTTTTATAAATGGCGCAGCATTATTTTTTCCACTGCGACACATAGGTCCAAAAATACTACCATAGTTTTTAGGTACTTCATAAGGATCATCGCAGTTCCATTCTTCAAATAAGGAGTGAAATCCGGTGTCTTTAAAAACAGCTTTTGCCGAACTCATGTATAATAAAAGCAATCTTAACTTACCTACCAATACTCCATTATTGTTTAATTTCAATTCTTTAACTTCGTTATTTAGCGATTGATCAATAACTTTTCTTATAGTATAGGTTTCACCATACTCGGCAGTTATCACACATTTTTCTCTTTTACCATTGGAATCTTTAATATAATATTTTTTACCAAAATCTATCTTTTCGACGGGTTTAAAAACGATAGTTGGTGACTTAATCTCTTCTTCTATTTCTTGCATTTTTTCTTTCAATTTATCTTGTTCTTTCTTTCTTTCTTCATCTTCTTCTACCTCTTCTTCGGTGCCACCACTTTCACCTTTTTTTTTTCTTGTCGCTATGATAGCATCGGCTTTGTTAGTTTCTTCTTCACTCAATTTGAGCTTCTTTTTTAACTCTTCAAGTTTTTTTTTGTCTTCTTCGTCTTTTTCTTTAATTTTTTTATCCATAGCATCAATTTCAAAAATTTTATTTTTATCTACAAAATATTCAATATCTCCCTTTTCCTCCGATTTCAAAGGATATGTCCAAGATTCTAACATTAGTTGATGTATTGATAATATAATATTAGATGCCCGCTGTGCTGGAGTTATTTTTTGGTATTTTTTATCCACTAACATAAAACTAGATTGCGTGGATGTTTCAATTTGAGTACCCTTAAAGTCTTTTACATCTTTTTCTAGAATTTTTCTTTCTGCAAAGGCTCTAATAAGTTCTGATCGTTTCTCAATATCTTCTTTCGTTTTACCTCGTTGCAACAATAACTCTTGATATCTTTCAAATAATAACGCCTTTCTTTCTTCGAAACTGCTTTGTACAATGTTGAAATTCTTTCCACTGCATCCTCCATTACCCGCATCATTATTTAATTTATCTATTAAATACCCTCTTACCATAATCGAACGTTTATAATTTAAATAATGTTCTTGCAGTAACCTTTCTCTTTCTATTGTAAATCTTTCCCGCCTGTTTTCTTTTTCCTTTTCAGCTTTTTTTGCCAATTTTTCTTGCGCCAACTTTTTATCCTTTATTGCTTTTGCTCTAGCTTTTGCTTCGTATTCCTCTTGTTTAGCTTCAAGTCTAGCATCTTGTCTAGCTCTTCTGCTTCTTCTTTTTTTTTTAACTTTTGATTGATATTCTTCTCCCTTCTGCTTCTTCTTCTTCTCGCTCTTCTTCTCGCTCTTCTTCTTTTTCTTCTTTTTATTGCCTCCTTTTTTTCCTTCTTTTTCTTGTTCTCCTTTCTGCAATAAATTAGTCCTTGAAAGAATACCATTCACGCGTCTAAGAATAAGGTCTCGTACTGTTTCGGGTATTTTATTTACTTCTGCCTGAGATATGACTTCCTTTGGAACTTCACCAAGTTTTTTCTGAAGATCATCGGATATAGGCACGCTACTTGGAATACTCAACAGTGTTTCTTTTTGCCACCACCATTTAAGTGTGGCATCGGTTGGCATAGTAACCCACTTATTTATTATAGTTTGGTATACTACATCAATTACATTTCCCAAACGGCTCCAGTCTTGACCGTTTCCTGATGATCCGGCCATACATAAGTTCATGCTATTAAAAATTTGCGTGCTTGTTCCAATAATAATAGAAAACATATTGTCAATGATGGACACACCCGCAAGGGAGTTAACCCGTTCATTCATTTTTTCAATCTGTGCTTTCAGTATGGTTGCCGTCTTCTCCTTTATCTTTGTGTATTTAGCCACCTCATTTGCGGCATCTGATCCATCGGCTAGAATAGGGAGATTTGGCGGTGGAGTTGAACAGGCTAAACGAACAGCTTTATTAGTAGCCATGCTTATTGTCCACAAATTTAGCGTACGGCTTAATTTATAATAGTTAATTCTTGGTTTGCGTTCCTCCACAGACAACGTGCTATCAAATATTGGAAAGCCAGCGCTATATTTTACTTCCCACGTGTTATAAATCCAGTTAGCAATATCATCATAAAAATCACTTGCAGTCATATTTGCATTTTCTTCTTCTTTCGTTTTTTGAGATACTAGAATAGTAAATAATTTTTGAAGATCCTCCATGCTGGTAAAATTCGTTGTACTTTTTTCATGCTTACCCGGTACGATAATGGTGTTGCTATATTTTCTAGGTGCCCAGTGTTTTTGATTTTTTTGTTCGCTCCCGTCAGCATCATTCACATTCACCAACACACTCGACTTGATAGAACTAACGGGAATAACACAATATCCTAGGATTTGACAGGCAATATCGTGTAGATATGACCAATATACTCTATTCTTCGGGAGTAAGGGGTCCGACCGCCCAGGAAAAGGCAGCATATTGTAGGGAGCAGGCTTGTATGTATATTCTTTCCAGCCTTCACTCTGCTCCCACATTTCGAATTGTTTGGTTCCATCACCATTTATTCTTTTTTTTCTTTCTTCTGCTTTAACTGTGAGGTTCACCAACGTCTTTGGATCTGCGGGTTTTCCAAATAATTGCACTAATGGAGAGCCATTTTCATTTGACCATGGTATAATCCAGTGTTCTGAAGTTTCTTCTATTTTTTGCCAATTCGCAATTAAGAGTTGGACATATAGTAAACTATCAA
>Ga0255044_10000006_pt1 | contig 35741 bp, 31 predicted proteins | sample BC1_12_21_MG_FD_183651 | JGI IMG/M metagenome (GOLD analysis project Ga0255044, IMG submission 183651) | Seawater microbial communities from Strait of Georgia, British Columbia, Canada - BC1_12_21 | ecosystem: Environmental > Aquatic > Marine > Strait | place: Canada: British Columbia... | reverse complement strand
TTGCTCGTTGGTATTATCGACTCTTATAGAGTTGGTCGCATACAGGATAAAAGTGACATTCCCGGCAGTTAACAGATAAAGAAATCAAACTGAAAAAAGTGTTAAAATTTCTAAGGTAATCAGACCAAAAGTTTATTTAACCTGGCTGCAGTTCAGATCGGAGACTTTTTATGACCAATAACGACATTTTACGCCGTATCCGCTTGCATTCGACTTGAGCGATTCGAAAATGATTGCTGTATTCGGCTTGGCTGATCATGAGACAACACGGGAGCAGATAAGCAATTGGTTAAAGAAAGATGATGACCCTGCGTATCTGAATTGCAGCGACACCCATCTGGCGATTTTCCTCAATGGTTTGATTATTGATAAACGAGGTAAAAAAGAAGGCTCGCAACCTGAGCCTGATAAGCGTTTAACTGACAATATCATCAAACGAAGCAAAAAAGAAAAGCCTCAACCCAAGCCAGAGAAACATTTAACTAACAATAACGTTTTCATGAAATTGAAAATCGCACTCAACCTGAAAGCAGATGATGTGCTTGAGATCCTGGACCTGGCTAATTTTCGCATAAGTAAACACGAATTAAGTGCGTTTTTCCGTAAGCCGGACCATAAACATTACCGTGAATGCAAAGATCAGATTTTACGTAATTTTCTAAAAGGCATACAGCTAAAATATCGCCCGAACCTTTAATTGAAAGCAGGGCACACAAACCCATTATTATATTACGAACAGCTTTATACCCATCATGCTGAACCACTTGATTAAGGCCATCCAGGTCATTATAATTTATTTCATATTTTTCCCAGTATTTAAACCTCTACAGGGAGGGAACTCTAATGAATAAAACTCTTCAAAAATTACTTCTGCTGATAACAGTAATTTCTTTCTTTTTTTCAGGATGTGCAAGTACTGGAAACTACGGGACTTTTCATCTTGACCGGGAGCTCGACCAGATGTTTTTATCCTATCAGGTCCTGCCGGATTACAATTATTATACCAGCGGCGGATATGATAAACCGAATGCTATTTTAGGAGTTCATAAGGATTACCTGTTGGTCACCGATCAATGGACAAGCATACCAAATGTTGACTCTGCACAGATTCAGAAGTGGATACGTACCATCGATCCGGAAGACAGGGGCCCAGGACATAATTATTTGGCCTACTATATTCTCGACCCGGAAGACAAGCAGGTGGGGTTCTGGTATTCAATCCAGAATTACACCGTGGTTAAGTTTTTAGAAGAGAACAAAATTGAAGTCTACACTCCGGATTTAATTCAGCCTGGGGACGGATTTGATGGTAATGGTGGAAGAATGAGAATTAAACTCAGATAAACCAGACTGAAAATTTGGAAGACCCATAAATCTGGTAAAATCCGGGGACACAATACTCATCACTTCTTTTTTGAGTCCGACAAAAAGCCCCAGCATCAGAATACATGTTGGGGCTTGTATTTTTAAAACATATTACATTTAATGTCCTGCATCACGATGCCACTCAGGCAGGAGAACAATAGAATTAGGGTTAAGTCCCTGGTTTTTGAGCGTATCCATGCTCCTTATAACTTCCTCTTTTTCAATATCAATAACAGTCACAGATCCGTCGCCCATTCCCGGCAGGCCTAAAAAGTTATTTTGTACAAAGGCCAAACGTCCATCAGGCGAGAATGCCACATGATGGGCGCCGTTTCCAACCGGCAATGTTTTTAACAATTTCGGATGCAGTAAACTTTTTCGGATATCGAAGATATGAAACTGTCCGGGGCTGGCCGTTGTTACATAAAGCCTGTCGCCCTTTTCATTGAAATACATCTCAAGCGGTACACCGCTTCCAACAGAATTGAAATCAAAGGCTTCAACAAAGTTAAAGTCTTTTTTCCCCGCATCCCAGGTTCCAACCCAGATTGTTCCCCCGAAAACATTGGTGACGTATGCAGTCGGTGGTTTTGCACCTGGCACAAACAGGACCTCAACCGGGGCCACACCAGATGGTGACGGCTTTTTAGAAAGTTTATGACTGGAAAGCTCTTTTCCGGTACTGGCCTCAAGAACAGTCACAGTCTCACCAGGGTCACCAAGGTCCGATGCACGAACCGAGCTGGTGATGATCATACGGTCAATATCTTCATTGACTGCAATGCCGTGCGGATATGGCCTGGATGGTGAAATTACCTTAACCGGCTGATCTGTGACAGCATCCCCGATAATGACCTTGCTCGACCCCATGCAGGTGAGAAACCATGTCTTGTTATCATTTGAAAAAACAATATCTTCGCCAACCTGACATTCAGGCACTCCAACTATTTTCATGCGATAGGGGAATCTGGTCATGTCCATTACACGCAGTTCACTTAGCCCTAAAGCTGTTATATATGCTTTGGAAGCGTCCTTGTTATAGAAGATGTGATGGTTGATAAGATTAGGGGGCAGGGGAATGTCCAAAAGGATGTTGCCAAAATTTTCAGACGCTGGATCCACGTCAATGATTGCAATTCCTTCGCGGCGGATGGTCTGCTGGGGCTTTGACTCGTAATTCAGCATCGCCAGGATTTCCGCGCGTGGCACTGAAGGAATCACGCTTAATGTTATACCAAATATAAAAAGTAGAAATGTAAACCATTTCATAATGTACCACCTCCTCTGAAAACCAAAAGAACTCAGATCTGTCATTTAAACAGAGGTGATCCTTTGCTGCCGCCAACCCATAGACCCATAATTAAAAGCTTATAAGTCAAGTGGGTCAGCATTTTAATGACTGAGAATCATTCTCACTCGTATATATAGATTTGTAAGGATGATTCTCAATAAAGTCCAGTCAGTGCCAACCAAAAAAATACCAGGAAGCGTTCGCCAAAGGGGACAGATTTATTTTTGAAGTTCTCTCCACAATTATTCCTGTTCCAATCTTTTCCACCCTTGCCCGGCAAGAAACCCTTCAACTTCCTCTTTCGTGGGGATACCAGGACGCGCCCCGATTTTCGTGCAGCAGAGGGCGCCTGCCGCACTTGCATAGGCAAGGCTTTCGTGCCACTCCCTTTTTTCGGCTAAACAGGCTGCCAGGGCACCATGAAAAACATCCCCGGCCCCGGTTGTATCTACAGCCTTTATCTTATATGCATCTTCACGGCCTGAACCTTCACCGTTCTTCCAGACCAGCCCTCTATCCCCTACGGTGATTATGACATTAGGTGCATAGGCGCTCAACTTTTCAAGCGCCCTCTCCTCGGTTGACTCCCCGGTGAAATTAAGCCCAAAACTCTCTGAGCAGACAAGGTAATCTACCAGACCTGCAAGTTCCTCGGTGCCGCTGTGCATCGAGCCTGCATCAAGGACTGTAATGATACCCCTTTGCCGGGCAGACTTTGCCAGAGAAGGCGAGATATAGGGTTCATGCCCGTCAAAAAGGATAACCCTGGCATTAATGGAGGAAAAATCAACGGAGTCAGCTTCAAGAAAACTTTCAGGCTTTCTGTAATTAACTAAAGCCCGGCTGCCGTCGGGCTTAACCATTACCACGGATAAGGCTGAGGAGTCGCCCCCCCTTGCAACCAGATCAATGTTCACTCCAGCCTGCTGCAACTCGTCAATATGGGCATTGCCGAAGATATCGCGACCAAGATAGCCCACAAAGGCAGACTGCAAGCCAAGTCGAGACACTGTAACTGCTGCGTTGGCTGCAGGTCCTCCCCCGCAGCCGGTAAATGAGCTTGCCCTTATCTTTTCGTCCGGCTCTGGATGGTGGTCGACAGAATAGACGAGATCATAGGTGCCAGCACCGACACAGAGCACATCAGTGGTATATTTATGATTCAAACGCATTTGTGTTAACCGTGCAGAATTTTTTTTGGTAAGTCACTGCTTAATGCTTTATTATAATTACGCTTCAGGTTCAAGCTACAATATTTTCCCTGTAATTTTACTGCTATATTATTAGCAGCCCATGGAGCTTGCTTTCCTCCCCAATATTACGTAAGTTATTCGCTCCATGAAGAAGAGTAAAAATAATCTGAGAACCGTTGCTGTGGCCACCCTTGGCTGCAAGGTCAACCAATTTGAGTCAGCCTCATTTCAATCCGGTTTTGAGGAGCAGGGATTAACTGTCAGCCCGTTTAACAAACCCGCAGACATTTATGTCATTAACACCTGCGCTGTCACTGCCAAAGCTGCTGCCCAATCAAGACAACTTATCCGCAGGGCGCAACGCACCAATCCCCAGGCAAAAATTGTTGTGACCGGCTGTTATGCCCAGATTACACCAGAAAAAATTAAAGAAATTGAGACCAGCCCCATTATAATTGTTGGAAATGCCAATAAACACCAGCTATTGAATGTGGCTTTATCAGATAAAGATACAGGAAAATATTTCAACGATATTGCATTGCAGAAAGGGATCAGCCTGCTTCCTGTTAAACGTTTCCCCGGCCGCACCAGAGCTTTTTTAAAAATTCAGGACGGCTGCAACAATTTCTGCTCCTACTGTATTGTGCCCTATGCCAGAGGCCGGAGCAGAAGCCTTGGATTGGATAAGGTGTTGGACCAGGCGCTTGGTTATGCTGACGAAGGCCACAAAGAAATAGTTATAACCGGGATTCATGTCGGGCATTACGGCCTGGACCTGGATCCCCCCTTACATTTATTTCACCTGCTGAAAAAACTCACCGGGCTGACTCCTGAAGTACGATATCGTCTCAGTTCTCTTGAACCGTCCGAAATCAACAGGGATATCCTGGAATTTATGGCAGAAGCGAATAACTTCATGGGCCACCTCCATATCCCCCTGCAGAGCGGCAGCGATACAATCCTTAAAAAAATGAACCGCAGGTACTCGGTGGAACAGTTCACAGATACAGTCATCCACTGCAAAGAAATGGTTCCAGAAGCAGCAATTGGAGTTGATGTGGTGGTTGGTTTTCCAGGGGAGACGGAAGAAGATTTTCTTAAAACATATGAGCTGCTTATGAATTTACCCATTACCTATTTTCATGTCTTTCCCTACTCAAAACGACCCGGTACCCCTGCTGCGAAAATGGAAAACCAGATTCCTGCAAAAATCAAAGACGAGAGAGTTGCGATTCTGCGCAAATTAGATCATAAAAAGAGAAGCGCTTTTTATGGCAGCCGGATTGGAAAGGTGCATAACGTGCTGGTTGAGTCTGAAAGATCAGCTGATGGTTTGGCCAAAGGATTTACTGATAACTATATCCCGGTACACTTTGAGGCAAAAGCGGAACATATCAACAGGGTGGTTCCGGTGAAGCTGGAAAAGTTGCAGGAGCGCTTTGTTCTCGGGACTCTACAGATTCAAGATAATTAGTGCTTCATTTGAAGCAAAACATACCCTATACCTTACTGCAGCATGATTGGAGAAATAATAGCAATTGGTGATGAACTGACGTCCGGCAGGGTGCTTAATACCACCAGTCGTTTCGCTGCCGGTCTGCTTTTCTCGGCAGGCCATGAAATTACTGCCATGTCCACCATTGGAGATACTCCTGCAGAGATCAGCGAAACCCTCAAGCGAGCTATCAAGCGCTCTGATTTTATCATCGTAACAGGCGGGTTGGGCGCCACAAGCGATGACCTTACAAGTGAAGTTGTAGGGCAGGCCCTTGGGCGGCCCACTGTTTTTCATCCCGAGGTTTTTGCAAAAATCAAAGCGCTGCTTTCCAATCCTGATGACCAAACCCTGAGTGATTTGCAGAAACTTGCTCTGCTACCGACAGGGGCTGAGGTACTCAGTCCTGAAGCCAGAATGGCAGGATATCTTCTGGTTCATGACAACAAACCGATTTTTTTCCTTCCCGGTGTTCCCCATGAAATGCGGGAATTGCTCGCCAATACGGTCATTCCAAGACTCGGTATATTGCAGGATGGTGCAGTAAAGCTGGTCAAACAAAAAGTGTATAAAGTTTTTGGGGTGGGTGAAATAGAAATCAACCGGCGGGTAACCCATCTCGAAAGAGAGGAAGACGGCCGGGTTCGCATTGGATATTACCCGGTCTTCCCGGAAGTGCACCTGAGTCTTACGGTCATTGACGAAGACAAGTCGGAAATTAAGCGTACATTCCAGCATCTTGAAAAAGAGATTGAACTTTCCCTTGGTGATTCGCTCTTTGGAGCTGATGATGACACCATGGAAAGTGTGGTGGGAAAACTTCTGCAAAGCCAGGGTAAAGTCCTGGCCACGGCAGAATCATGCTCAGGAGGACTTATTGGACACAAGATCACAACTGTGCCGGGAAGCTCGAATTATTTTGCCGGTGGGGTAATAGCTTACAGCAATGCATTAAAAGAAAAACTCCTGGGTTTAGATTCTTCCCTGCTGGAAGAACATGGCGCTGTCAGTTCTGCAGTGGCAAAGGCAATGGCGGATGGCATCAGGCATAAAACCGGAGCTGATATTGGTGTGTCCGTCACCGGCATCGCAGGACCAACAGGCGGAACTGAAGAAAAACCTGTGGGAACTGTATTTATCGGCCTTTCCACTCCTGATGAAACAGTTGCCATCCCCTGCCGTTTCCCGGGAGACCGCTGGCAGGTGCAGAAGTTAACCGCCGTAAAATCCCTGGACCTGATACGGCGTCTCCTGCTTGGCATAAAGCTGCAAATTACTTGATATTATTAAACAAAAACACATCGCTGGCCCGGCATGTAAAATATCTTCAGCCCAGCGCAAAATCTATTTTAAAGTTTTGACTTATTGATTAGTATAACACGTTGACCGCACTCATCATGCGGCACAAATCCTCTAACATAGATTATAAAATTAAATAATTATCATCTTCTGACACTATACTTTTTCAAACAAGGAGCAATAAATATGGCAACCCGTGATCAAAAAAACAAAACCATTGACAATGCGATGTTCCAGATTGATAAGCAATTTGGCAAAGGCTCAATCATGCGGATGGGAGCCCATGAAGTTGAGATAATACCGGCAATTCCCACAGGGGCATTGAGCCTTGACATTGCAGTAGGCGTCGGGGGCATCCCCCTGGGCAGAGTGACCGAGATATACGGCCCTGAGTCTTCCGGCAAGACCACCCTTGCACTGCACATAATTGCCGAAGCACAAAAACGCGGCGGAATTGCCGCCTTTATCGATGCCGAGCACGCCCTGGATATTGCCTATGCCGGCAGGCTGGGTGTCGATGTGGATGACCTGCTTGTTTCACAGCCTGACTATGGAGAGCAGGCTCTTGAAATTGCGCAGGTTCTTATCAGCAGTAACGCAGTTGATGTTATTGTTATAGATTCGGTTGCAGCCCTTGTTCCCCGGGCAGAGATTGATGGCAATGTCGGGGACCATCATGTGGGGTTGCAGGCCCGGCTCATGTCACATGCCATGCGGAAATTTACCGGCATCTTAAAACGCAGCAATACAGCCCTTGTCTTCATCAATCAGATCCGCATGAAAATCGGGGTTATGTTCGGCAACCCGGAAACCACGCCTGGTGGCAACGCCTTGAAATTCTATAGCTCTTTGAGGTTGGACATCAGAAAAATTGCCACCTTGAAGGATGGTCAGGAAGCTTTCGGTAACCGTACCAGGGTTAAAGTGGTGAAAAACAAAGTCGCACCACCCTTTAAAATGGCCGAGTTTGATATAATCTATGGTGAAGGCATTTCAAGGGTCGGAGATCTGCTTGATCTGGCTGTTAGCCAGGATATCGTGGAAAAAAGTGGCTCATGGTACTCTTATGAAGGGGAGCGCATCGGCCAGGGAAGAGAAAATGCCAAGACATTCCTGCAAGGACATAATGATATAACTACTGAAATTGCCCAAAAGGTCAGATTAGGTTTCGGGCTACCCGCGCCCAAGCCCTTGCCCTCGGCCACACCAAAAAAGACAAAGCCCGAAAAGGCTAAGAAGTAATAAGGCTTATTCATAACCGTTCGGGTTCTTAGTCTGCCAGCGCCAAGTGTCCGCACACATCGCTTTAATGTCCCTTGACGCCTTCCAGAACAAATCCTTTTCAGCTTTTGAGGGATCAGCATAACAACTGGCAATATCACCAGGCCGGCGCCCTACAATTTTGTATGGTATCTTTTTACCTGATGCCTCTGCAAAGGCATTTACCATCTCTAAAACGGAGTATCCCTTTCCTGTGCCAAGATTATAGATAACCAGGCCCGGATTTGCGGCAAGTTTTTCCAGGGCCTTTATATGGCCACTGGCCAGATCCATGATATGAATATAATCCCTCACCCCTGTTCCGTCAGGTGTAGGATAGTCATTGCCAAAAATTTTCAGTTCCGGAAGTTTGCCAACTGCCACCTGGGAGATATAGGGAACAAGATTGTTTGGCACACCTTTTGGATCTTCACCGATTCTGCCGGTAGGATGAGCGCCCACCGGGTTGAAGTATCGCAGCAGGGCAATGTTCAAGGATGGATCCGCCAGGTAGAGATCCTGCAGGATCTGTTCGATCATTACTTTGCACCAACCGTATGGATTTGAGGATTTTATGGGAAAATCCTCGGTAATCGGAAGCGAGGCCGGATCACCATACACCGTTGCCGAAGAGCTGAAAACCAGGTTCCTGACGCCATGTTGTGCCATGACTTCAAAGAGCACCAGGGAACCGCTTATATTATTTTTATAGTATTGCAAGGGTATGGCAACAGACTCACCAACAGCTTTCAGGCCGGCAAAATGGATGACCGCGTCAACTTTCGCCTGCTGAAAAACCCTATCAAGACCGGATTTATCCAGCAGGTCAACTTTATGAAATTCAAGTTTTCTGCCGCTGATCTCCTCGATGCGCCTGACGGATTCTTCCCTGCTGTTTATCAGGCTATCAACCACTATAACTTCATAGCCGGACAACAATAATTCCACGCAGGTATGGCTGCCTATATATCCTGCTCCTCCTGTTACCAGTACTCTCATAATTGTCACTCTCAGTGGGTGTTGATTTACTGCATCTTCTTCGGCACCGGGCTTCCCGCATAGCTTATGCTATAGCGAAAAGCCCTCTTTCTCGAATCTACAGCAAATCAAACACCCACTCATTTTTTTATATAGTAATTTAATAAAAACAGTGAACTGGATTCTTTTTTACGATAGCATCTTTGGCAAAACATAGCCAAGATTCTTCTAAATGGGTATATAGATTTAATCAATTTCTAAAAATCAATAAGCAAGGAGAAAACAATGCCCTATGTCAACATCAGAGTGGCCGGCACCCTGAATAAACAGCAGAAAGAAGAGATATGCAGCGGTGTAACCGATGTAATTGCAAGGGTGGCCAACAAGCCCAAAGATACCATCCTTATCTTTATTGATGAGGATCAGCACGAAAACATTTCCAAGGGCGGTAAACTCCTGCAAAAACCTTCTTAACTTAATATTTCACGAAATATTAAGTTAGTTTAACAAAACAAATCACAAATATGTCGGACATTGCAAAAAAAATTGCCGAACTCAAGAAGCAGATCAACCTCCATGCGCATCGCTATTATGAACTGGATGATCCACTGATTGCCGACTCTGAGTATGACCGACTGTTTCAGGAGTTGCTGCAACTGGAAGAGTTGCACCCTGACCTGGTCACCCCTGATTCACCTACCCAAAGAGTTGGTGGCAAGCCTTTGGCCGAATTTGACTCCGTACGCCATACCCACCCCATGCTCAGCCTGGAAAACGCCTTCAATGAAACGGAACTTCATGATTTTGAAGTGCGACTGCAAAGATTTTTAAAAACCAAACAATCCTTATCCTATATGGCTGAGCCAAAACTTGACGGTCTGGCAGTCGAACTTGTTTATGAAAAGGGATTGCTCAGTTTTGGCTCAACAAGGGGTGACGGACGGACGGGCGAAGAGATTACAAGAAACCTCAAAACCATCCGCTCAATTCCTCTACGGCTGGAAGCTCCCCCAAACATGCAAATTCCTGAGCTGCTTGAAGTTCGCGGAGAAGCATATCTCTCGCTTGAGGGTTTTACAGCACTAAATGAGCAGCGTCTTGCTGCTGGTGAAACTATTTTCGCCAATCCCCGAAACGCTGCAGCCGGTTCTCTGCGGCAACTTGACTCCAGGATTACTGCCCAAAGACCTCTTGATTTTTTTGCTTATGGAATAAGTGATACAACACAAATTTCTTGCAACAGCCAGGAGGAGCTTCTGGATTATCTTGATAAACTTGGCTTCAGTATTAACCCGTTAACAAAGTTCTGTGGAGACATCTCCCAGGTCGTAGAACATTTTTCCCATTTACAGGATTTTCGTCAGACCCTGCCCTACGATATCGACGGCATGGTCGTTAAAGTTAACTCCTTTGAGCTGCAACAGCGTCTTGGCAGCAAGGCAAGAAGCCCTCGGTGGGCTATTGCCGCAAAATTTGCAGCCACCCAGGCCACCACCAAATTGCAGGACGTTGAGTTCCAGGTTGGCCGCACCGGCGCAATAACTCCGGTGGCAATCCTTGAACCGGTGAATGTCGGTGGTGTTGTGGTCAGTCGCGCCACCCTGCATAATTCTGGTGAAATCAACCGGAAAGGCTTAATGCTTGGTGACCAGGTACTTATCCAGAGGGCCGGTGACGTTATCCCTGAAATTGTCAAGCCCGTGGTTGAACAGCGGGATGGCAGCCAAAAAGATATCCTGATGCCTGAAAACTGCCCGATTTGCCAGCATCGCCTCATCCTCCCGGAAAACGAAGCAATCACCCGCTGCCCCAACTCTCACTGTCCGGCCCAGAGGATGCGGCTACTCATTCATTTTACTTCGAGGGCTGGAATGGATATTGACGGGTTGGGCAAAAAAGCGATGGAGCAGCTTTTTAACGAAAAAATAATTCAGGATATACCTGATATTTATGGTTTGAAAGTTACCGATCTTGTCCTCCTTGATGGCTGGGCTGAAAAATCCGCCCGTAACGCAATTGATGCCATTCTGGCAAGCCGTGAAATCACCCTGGCAAGACTCTTAAGTGCTCTCGGAATCCGGTATGTGGGAGAAGAAGGTGCCGGTCTGCTCGATGAACATTATTCAGGCTCACTGAAAAACCTTATGCGGGCCGACGAAGAAGAGCTCCTTGAGATTGAGGGAATAGGGCCGCAAACCGCAAAGAGCATAATAGATTACTTCCAGGACCCTGAAGTCGTAAAAATGTTATTGCAGCTCAAGAATTTCGGTCTCACCATTGCTTCTTCGAAAAAAAGTCCGGAGAAAAGCCCATTTGCGGGATTTGTATTCCTTTTCACCGGCAGCCTTGACGGGATGTCAAGAGATGAAGCCAAAGTCAGGGCAAAGGAACGGGGAGGCAAGGTTGCTTCCCAGATCAGCCAGAAGGTGACCCATGTAGTTGTTGGAGAAAAACCTGGCAGTAAATTAAAAAAAGCCCGGGAACTTGGTTTAAAAATACTGAATGAGAAAGATTTTGCAGAACTGCTGACGGCTAACGATGACATAAAGAAGAGTCCCCAGCTATCCATGTTCTAGAAATAATCAATTGGGGCTATCCACCTTTCGTAATAGCAGCAAGAGGAGAAATGCATGACCGGTAACAAACGGGTCCATGTTATTGTTGAGGGCAGAGTACAAGGCGTATTTTTCAGGGCTTACACCCGGGATGAAGCCGTAAAACTGGGTCTTTCAGGCTGGGTACGGAATCGGACGGACGGTTCGGTGGAAGTCTTAATTGAAGGAGAAAAAATTGCGGTCGAAAAAATGGAACAATGGCTTCACGAAGGGTCACCGCACTCACTTGTAAAAACGATCCATACCACCGAAGAAGCTCCCACGGGCAGCACTGCTGCCTTTGAAATTCATTATTAATGATACCCTTGATTTCTATTCCTTTTGAACATAAATTCTTATTTGTCAGAAAAAGCTTTTTCAGGTATTCCTCCACAAGTATTGACAATTGGTTGCCACTGCCTTATAGAATACCGAATCATTCTAAAAGGAGGGTTTCTCTCATAATGAGTTATTCTGAAGCAACCAAGATAAAAAAAATAAAAACAAGACCTAAAGTGGTAACATTATCCAGTACACAGCGTATCACCTGTCCTGAATGTAATAACAACAAGGAATTCCTGGAAGTGTCCGATGGGGTAATTCTTACTACGCGCTTTGTCCAGAACACCGACGGAAGCTTCAGTCAGGAGATAGATGACTCCCAGGTACTGGGTCAGGTACAATTTTATTGTGGTGATTGCGGAACCGACCTCACCCAATTTCATAAAAGATTTCTGGAGATGCTTTTCTAGTAGTAACGAATAACTGCCGTCTAAACAAAAGGAGAAAAGCAGTTTGAGCCGTGAGAAGCTCGTCATCAGAGACAACTCAACTCTGCGTGCTCAATATAATTCTCTGCTGAAAGGAGATATTGTTGTAGGGCGTCTGCGCCTGCGGGAATCTGAAGAGCCCTTGCTTCTTGACCTTCGCGAGAGAGGAGTGCACCTGATTCCCCCAGGACTTTCGCAGCTTGTCAGCCGTTCAAAAACATTCCAGACAGCACTTTTTCCCAAGTTTATGCTGCCGCAGACCCGGGCCATCCACGCGCTTCATGATCTTATTGAAGCAATTTCAGACTATCAAAAAAGCGCCATCACTGCTGTAATTACCAAGCTGGACCGTAGAAACGCCGGCATGGGAGTTCACCTCTGGCAGTCGATTGAAGAGGTATATACCCATGCCTCACTGGGCAATATACCCTTTCCCTTTGTTCTGCAGCCTTTTGAGCCTGAATGTCGAGATATTCGGGTTGTTTTTCTGGATGACTATATCGAAGCATACTGGCGCCACAACCCCTACAGTTTCAGAAACAATCTGCATCATGGCGGCCAGAGTAAGCCCTGTGAACTTTCCGAGGAGCAGATTAAGCTCTGCCGTCAGGTCATGGAGCGTGGTTGTTTCCCCTATGGACATCTTGATATTCTTGTGACAAAAGATGGAAAATCTTATCTGGGGGAAATTAATCTCCGGGGGGGAATAAAGGGAGCGAAAATCTCTCCTGAAGAGTATCAGGAAAAGGTGGAAGCAATACACCAAATGCTGCTGCAAAAAGTGGATTAAAATTTCTCGTTAAACAAAAAAAATGGGGAGAAGGCAAAAGCCTTCTCCCCATTTTTTATTAAAATTACTTATGACTAATTATACACAGCCAGTCGGTTTTGGCAGACCAGCCATTTTACATGCTCCCTTACCTGGTCCTGATGGGAAGAGCTCATAAATCCTCTTCAGCGGGAAGCCGGTAGTTTTGGAAAGGATACGTACCATTGGAGCAATACCATTTTTCTTGTAGTATTCCTGCAATGCATCAATAACCTTCGTATGCTCTTCGGTCATGTCGCCGATGCCTTCAATGCTCTTTACATACTCAACCCAGCCCTGATCCCAGTCTTCCATGCCTTTGGTCAAGAAGCCGTCTTCATCCACATCGTAGGATTTGCCATTATGTTCAATTGTTGCCATTTAAATTTCCTCCTTGGTTTCAGTCTATTATTATATTGTTAGTTGTTTCAGTCTCCACTGAACTTTGAAAATAAATAATGAATAGTCCTTCATAATATAGCGTCTATTCTTTGTCAAGTAATCATTCACTATTTTCCCCGCCCCATTATTAGCCATGAAACAATACAAAAAAAATTATCCGGCGCACTTCCTCATGTCCTACTTTTTTATTTTATTTGCAAAAGGCAGTAAAAAACATTTAACAGTTAAAATTTTACAGCCAAATTGCAAATAAAATTGCCTCAATAGGTTACACTATTATTTTTAACTGGCAATAAGTAATCCTTTTGGAATAAAATAATATGTTATTATTTTGCATTGTATAAACAGCACTGGTGTTATAAACAATTTTCAGTATACGATCATAAAAATACACTAAGAGGCAGATTATCCACAGGATAACGCCTCTCAATAGTTCATAAAGGAGAGAATACATGCTTGGTTTGCTTAGAAGCAAAGCACAATCGCCACTTATTCAGGGCACCATCCTCATCATTGTACTTGTCTTTATTTTTTGGGGCGTTGGAAGCGGAATCAACGACAACCGAAACGACATTGCAACAGTCAATGATGAGCCCATACCCTATGAGGCGTTTCAAAAAGCCTATGATCAACTGGCGACCCAGTACCGCAATCAATTCGGCGGGAATATGCCAAAGGGGTTACTGGAAAGCCTTGATCTCGAAGGCCAGACCGTTGAACAACTTATTCAACGAACCCTTTTACGCCAGGGCGCCAGAGAGATGGGGATTATAGTAAGTAATCTTGAAATCCAGCAGGCTGTGGAAAAAATGGAGGCCTTTCGGACAAACGACATTTTTAATGTTGAACAGTACAAAAACATTCTTTCAAGTTCCGGAATGACGCCCACTTCTTTTGAAAACTCCATGCGAACCGATCTCCTGGCTGGAAAAGTACTCACCCATCTTTCACGTTTTGCCAAGTTGACCCCTTTGGAAATCAACGAACAGTTTGGTTTCGATAATGAAGAGATTCGAATTGAGTATGTTTCTTTCAGTGGCACAGATTTTAAAGATAAAATTGAGACAAACGAAGAGGACCTGCAGTTATTTTTTGAGGAAAACAAAGATAAGTACATGACCGATCCTCAGGTCAAACTGGACTTTCTTCTCTTCCCATTCAACACGGATAAAAAACCACTGATCACGGATGAAGAGATGGAATCTTTCTACCGCCAGAACTTTAACCGGTACAGTATTCCGGAGCAAAGAAGCGCCCGCCATATCCTCATAAAAACTACTGATGGAGAGTCCGAAGAGGCTTTAAGCGAGAAACTTAAACGGGCAGAGCAGGTTCTTGAACTGGCCAATTCGGGTGAAGATTTTGCCGAGCTGGCTAAACAGTATTCCGAAGGACCGACCGGACCCAAGGGAGGAGATCTTGGTTCATTTTCCCAGGGCAGGATGGTAAAACCTTTTGATGACGCGGTATTTACATTAAGCGAAGGAGAAATAAGCGGCATAGTCGAAACCCAATTCGGCTTCCATATAATAAAAGCTGAGAAGATAGAGCCAGCCCATACCAGGACCCTGGAAGAAGTAAAGGATGAGATTGCATCACAAATCCAGGGGCAAAAAGGCAACCAACTCGCATTTAACAGTGCAACCGAGGCATATGAAAAAATTATCCTGGCAGGCAGCCTTGAAAAATTCAGCCAGCAGAATACTGATATTACTTTAGAACATGCGGACTTTTTCCCGAAAATATCGCCTGAGAAAAGTGGCTTTACGGGAGGGATGGTGGCTGAACCTGCCTTTCTCAATGCAGCTTTTAGCCTGAACAAAGGGGAGCTCAGTTCACTGATAGAAACTGCAAAAGGCTATGCCATAATCTTTGCGACTGACAAGAAAGAACCTGAAGTTGCCTTATTGGAAGATGTTAAAGAGCAGGTACAGCAGGATTACATCAGCGCAGAATCAGAAACCATGGCTCAAGAATCTGCCCAAGCCATGCTGTCAGCCCTCAAGGAACAGGGCAGCATGGATCTTGCCTCAGAGGCGGCAAAGCATGATAAGACCCCTGAAAACTCCGGCAATATCATCCGAAATGAAACTGCAAGTTCCTCTTTACCTGCCCAAATAACAAACCTCGGTTTTGAACTGTCGGCAGAGTCGCCCTACCCGGAAGAAATTGTATCCAGCAATGGTATATTTTATGTCTTCAGGGTTATGGAAAGGAACCCACCTTCTCCTGATCTCTTTACCGAAAAGGAGAAGGAATTCAGAATAGGCCTGCTGGAAAGAAAAAAGGCGACTCTCCTGGCTTCATGGCTGGCAAATGTGAGGGGAAAAGCAGAGATAGAAATCAACCAACAATTCCTTTAACGAGTCGATGTTACAGCTTCTGCAGCGTCATCAGGTGCTTCGTGTAGTTACACTACTACGAAGCACCTTCTTCCTTGCATAAACTGCAACCTCAACTCGTTAATTTTCAGGACTAAAAAAATCCGAAAACTACTATTCCCAGTCGGGGCGCAGATATAACTCTGTAAGCTGCTTCCTATCAACTGAAGATGGCGCCTCGGTTAATGGACAGGTTGCCTTCTGGGTCTTTGGAAAGGCTATCACGTCCCGGATCGATTCCCGGCCGGTCAGAATCATGAGAAGCCGGTCAAGCCCAAAAGCAATGCCTCCGTGGGGAGGAGCGCCAAGTTCCAGGGCCTGCAGAAGAAACCCGAATTTGTCTTCCGCCTCTTCCTTATTTATTCCCAAAGCCCTAAAGATGATATCCTGAAGCTCTTTCTGGTGGATCCGAATACTGCCTCCGCCAATTTCAACTCCATTCAAAACCAGATCATAGGCCTTGCTGCGAACACGTCCAGGGTCATTTTCCAGAAATTCCACATCCTCTTCTTTGGGGGCCGTAAAAGGATGATGCACTGCTGTGTGCCTTTTTTGTTCGTGGTCATACTCCAATAATGGGAAGTCTACAACCCAGACAAAATTAAAAACAGTCATATCAATCAAACCAAGCCTTCTGGCAAGATCCAGCCGCAATTCTGCCAGTGCCTGGTGGACAATGGCCCCCTTGTCGGCAACAAAGAAAAGAACATCTCCTTCTTCTGCTCCGAGTGCACTGCTTATTGCCTCACGTTCCTCATCCGTGAAAAACTTGGTGATAGGCGACTGCCATTCTCCTGCAGCCTTCACCTTAACCCAGGCAAGCCCCCTGGCCCCAAACTGTCCCACATATTCAGTCAGGCCATCAAGATCCTTACGTGAAAATTCTGCACACCCTTTGGCATTGATGCTTTTTACCAGCCCACCCTTCTTAACCACAGACTGAAAAACGTTGAAGCCGCAATCCCTGACGGTCTCAGTCAGGTCGACCAGCTCGAGACCAAACCTCGTATCAGGCCTATCCGTACCAAAACGGGCAATTGCCTCTTCATAATTCATCCTGGAAAATGGGGGAGCCAGCTCAATGTTGAGAACCTCTTTGAACAACCGCAGCATCATACCTTCAATAAGGGTATAGATGTCTTCCTCCTCAATAAAGGAGAGCTCCATGTCAATCTGGGTAAACTCAGGCTGCCGGTCAGCCCGGAGGTCTTCATCCCGGAAACAGCGGACAATCTGGTAGTATTTGTCCATTCCGGAAATCATCAAAAGCTGCTTGAAAAGTTGCGGTGATTGTGGCAGGGCATAGAATTTCCCGGCATTCACCCTGCTTGGCACCAGATAATCTCTTGCCCCTTCCGGAGTTGAACGGGTCAGGATCGGTGTTTCAATTTCGAGGAAATTGTTTTCATCCAGGTAGTTTCGAACAGCCCGGGACACCTTGTGTCGTGTAATCAGATGTGAGGCCATGAAAGGGCGCCTCAAGTCAATATATCTATATTTAAGCCGCAGATTTTCCGAAACCTCAACATCTTCATCCAGTGGAAATGGAGGGGTAAGGCTGGAGTTCAATATCCTTAACGTATCAACCCGAATCTCAATACCGCCTGTTTTAAGGTTGGTATTTTCCATATCAGGAGGCCGTCTTTCCACCCGACCCTGTATAGCGATTACCCATTCACTGCGCAATTGATGTGCCTTGGCATGAACCTCGGCATGGATCTCAGGATTAAAAACTACCTGGGTGATACCCCAGCGATCCCGCAGATCAATAAATATAACCCCGCCATGGTCACGTCGTCTCAGCACCCAACCCATCAGGGTGACAGCTTCGCCAACATTATCCACTGCAAGATCATTACAGGAATGACTCCGTTTGAGTCCCCCCATGGTTTCCATTTTATTACTCCTCATTTTTTAGTAAACAGCACAATCACTCAAGACTTTTCCACTTCCAGGCCGAGCACTGTATTATATTAATATATGTTACTTTATTTTTGTTTTGATAACGTTGGCCCAGTTTTCAAAATCAGTAGCAAGTTCAACTAATTCCTGCTCACCGGAATCCATATCTTTTAGGGCCACTTCCTGCTTTGCCAGCTCATCTTCTCCCAGGATGAGTGCGAACCTGGGCTTTTGTTTATTCGCCTGTTTCATCTGGTTTTTCATGGACCGTCCCTCATGATCCATCATTACCCGCACCCCAAGAGAACGAAGCATCTGCATCAGATGAAACCCCTTTTCATAGGCGACCTCTCCCAGGGTGACAAGGAAAAGGTCAAGACCAGACTGGCTTTCATGCGCATCTTTTTGGCTCAGAAGCATGACCAGCCTTTCCATGCCCAAGGCAAAACCTATGCCAGGCACATCCGGGCCGCCAAGCTGTTTGACCAATCCATCGTATCTCCCTCCTGCCCCAATGGCACCCTGGGCACCAAGCTCAGTAGTGATCAATTCAAAGGCAGTCCTGGTATAGTAGTCAAGTCCCCGCACCATTGCAGGATTAACCTTATAGGGGACACCAAGAAGATTAAGAGCCCCTTTTACTTCATTAAAATGATCGCTGCATACCCCGCAAAGATGCTCAATAATTGATGGCGCCGAGGTGTACTGTTCCTGGCAATTATCGCTTTTACAATCAAGCACTCGAAGCGGGTTGGTGACACTGCGACGCTTACAGTCTTCACAAAGATGATCGATACGCTCATTGATAAAGTCCTGTAATGTTTCTTTAAAAGAAGGGCGGCAGGCAGGACACCCCAGTGAATTTATTTCAAGGCTCGCCTCCAGGCCTATTTCCTGTAAAAGCTGCCATGCCATAGCCATAACTTCGGTATCTATCATGGCACGGTCTGAGCCAAGCACCTCCACACTCATCTGGTGAAACTGTCGCAGACGTCCCTTCTGGGGCCTTTCATGCCTGAACATTGGGCCAATAGTATAGAGGCGCTGCACAGAACCTCTAACATAAAGACCGTTTTCGATATAGGCCCTTATGACTGAAGCGGTTCCTTCGGGCCGCATGGCTATGGAAGCGCCATTGCGATCCTCAAAGGTGTACATCTCTTTTTCAACAATATCAGTGCTCTCGCCAATAGTGCGGACAAAGAGTTCTGTCTTCTCCAGGATTGGGACCTTGATCTCCTCAAAACCATACCTGTGAAAAATGTCCCGGGCCTTCCTTTCTATCACTTGCCAGAGGCCGACCTCATCGGGCAATATATCCTTGAAGCCCTTTAAAGCTTTTATGCTCAAAATAATCTCCTAATTACAGCAATAATGTATTAGAATATAAAAATAAACGGAGAACTTTACTCGTACCGACATCAAAAAGTCAAGCAATGTCCCCTGTTGAAACACTCTTTGACTTGACAAAAAACCAGAAGATGGGCATAGTCCTCCGTTATTAATGGATATGATTTTTTTATTCATGAAACTAAACAATTTGATTTTAATTAATAATTTACGACTTCATTGTTGTAGCAATCCAAGTAGCGGAGAACCATACACGAAGTTCTATTGTATTTCCGCACCATTAATTACCCCATGAAATTACCCCGTCTTACTATTGGACCATTCACTGCCCCTGTTCCCCTTATCCAGGGAGGGATGTCTATCCGGGTCTCTACCTCTGACCTTGCAATACCTGTCGCAGAGTGCGGCGGCATCGGCACAATCGGAGGTTCTGCAATCCCACTGGATGAACTCAAGGCCGACATCATAAAAGCAAAAAATGCCACAAACGGCATTATTGCGGTGAATATCATGTTCGCCATGAAGAATTTTTACAGCCTGGTCAAAGGTTCGATTGAAGCCGGGGTCGACATGATTATCACCGGAGCGGGGTTTTCCAGGGATGTCTTCAAAATTGGCCGGGAAACCAATACCCCGATCATTTCCATCGTCTCTTCACCTGCCTTTGCCAGGCTTGCAGAAAAGCTGGGTGCTTCTGCCATTATTGTTGAAGCCAAGGAAGCAGGAGGACACCTGGGAACCGACATTTCCTTGCGGGATCTGTTTCCCAAGATCCGCAAGGTTGTAAAAAAAGTGCCGCTCATTGCAGCCGGCGGCATAACCAACGGTTTTGAAATGGCTGAGATGATGGATAAGTACGGTGCTGACGGGATTCAGATCGCCACTCGTTTCGTTTTAACAAATGAGTGCTCGGTTTCCGACGCCTTCAAACAGGCCTATCTCAATGCCAAGAAAGAAGATGTTTCCATTATCCGTTCGCCCGTTGGACTGCCTGGCAGGGCTCTCAGAACCCCGTTTGTAGATAAAATGAAGGCCGGAGAAGAAGTGAAGGCCAAGGAATGCAAATATAAATGCCTGAAAAAATGCGACCATTATTATTGTATCTCTGACAGGCTGACAATGGCCAGGGATGGCAATATTGACGAAGGCCTTGTTTTTTCAGGAGAGAACGTCTACAAAATGAAAGAAATACTCTCTGTCAGAGAAGTATTTGACATGTTTACATCCCAGGCTGAATCTGTCTATAAGGAACCTGTAACCTCCTGAATCCTGATGGTATCTTACCGAAGGATATAAACCATGCCTACTTCCCCGGGAACCAGAAGCAAGCCCGTTGACAATACACCAATTCCCCGCATTATTCCCCGGTCAAGTCATCCAATATCAAGAAAAAATATTGATCGGGAAGCGCTGAAGGTACTCTACCGGTTGCGTGATGCCGGCCATGTTGCCTACCTGGTCGGTGGTGGGGTTCGAGACCTTTACCTTGGCAAGACCCCGAAAGATTTTGACATCAGCACGGATGCCAGACCCGGACAACTCCGTAAAATTTTCAAAAACAGCCGCCTGATCGGCAAACGCTTCAGATTGGTGCAGGTCTTTTTTCCTGGCGACAAAATCGTCGAAGTTTCAACTTTCCGCTGCCGGAGTGAATACGATATTAATGGCGGCAACAGCAACGCCAAGGAAAAGGTCCTGGCTGCCAACAATACCTTTGGGACCCCTTCAGATGATGCCTTTCGACGCGACCTGACTATTAATGGCTTATTCTATGAAATAGAAAACCATACCATCATTGACTACATTGATGGAGTCACTGACCTGGAAAAGGGCATAGTTCGTTTTATCGGCGAACCGGACAGAAGGCTCCAACGGGACCCGGCCAGAATGATGCGGGTTATCCGCCATGCAGCCCGCAATAATTTTGCCATCGAACCCAAGACCTGGCAGGCTATCATTGATCACAGGGACGAACTGAAACTCTGCCCAGTCTCCCGAATCCGCGATGAGCTGATGAAAGATCTCCACAGCACTGCCTGCAGGGATTGGACAGAACTGGCAATAGACAGCGGTATTTTTTATGTCCTTTTTCCCTTTTACAAGGCTGTTCATACCCCTCCGGAAAATACAGAAAATCGCAGGATGCTTCTTGCCATCCAGGCGACTGTTGACAGGTTGCATTCCCAGGGCATGAAGCTGCCGGATCAATTAATCTTCTCCCTACTCTTGACTCCCTGGGCAATTGTCGAGTTTGATCTCTTAAATAAAAACACCAAAGGGCCTGAATTCCATCGTCTTTTAAGAAAGATCAGGGCGCGGCTCGAAGAAATTCTTGAGCCCATGAGTATCAAACGTGCACACAAGGAAAGCATTGCGATGCATATGATTACCCTGCCGCAGTTTATGCGCTATGACCAAGAGAACAGTTGGCCGAAATGGCTGAAAAAGAAAAGTTATTACCGGGAATGTGATCTGTTTTTTCGCATTTTTTCAGAAGCCACCACAGGCAAGAAGATTCCGAAAAATATCGTGGAAGAATCAACCAGGCTCTATGCAATCAAGGCAAAACAAAAGCCTGCCAAAAAATCCAGATATAAAAGGAGAGGGACCCGTGGGCCAGCTTTTAGCGTTAATAAGCGCGGCTCCATTTTTGGGCTGAAAAAATAACCTCCATAAATCAAATCTAAGGACTGGAATTGATGGAACGGATGAAACAATTTCTCCTGGAAAGGGAGAAGGCGGGAACACTGCGGAGATTATCACCTTTAACCCGACTTGGCCACGGCTGGGTCAGGTTGTTGGATTATGAGGATGAGCTTAAGGACTTTTCGTCCAATGATTACCTTGCCCTATCGGAGCACCCTGAAGTAATTGGAGCAAGCAGGAAATATCTCGAAATGTTCGGGGCCGGGGCCGGGGCGGCCCGGTTGATGAGTGGCGATCTTGAGATCAACCACCTCCTTGAAGAGGAAATAGCTCAGCTCAAATCCAAGGAAGCAGCCCTGACGTTCGGCAGCGGCTACCTGGCCAATACCGGCATCATCCCTGCCCTGGCAGGAAGAGGGGACCTCATCATTGCCGACCGTTTGAGCCATGCAAGCATCTATGACGGGTGCATGCTTTCAGGTGCAAGAACCATACGATTCAGACACAATGACCTCGAACATCTCGAACAGATCCTGCATGAAAAGCGCAATGAGTTCAACAGGGCGCTCGTTGTTGTCGAATCCATTTACAGCATGGACGGAGACCGTTGCCCTTTAGCCGATCTTGTAAGTCTTAAAAAACGCTACAGCTTTTTATTAATGGTTGACGAGGCCCATGCCACCGGATTGTATGGTGAGAATAGCTCTGGCATCATCGAGGAGGACAATGTCAGCGACGGGGTGGATATAGCCATGGGAACCTTCGGCAAGGCTCTGGGCAGCTATGGTGCCTATGCAGCTGCCTCCCGGGACATTATCGATTATCTTGTTAACAGGGCCGGCACATTCATCTATTCCACTGCATTGCCTCCAGCTGTTATTGGCGCTAACCTTGCAGCTCTCTACCTCGTCAAAACAGAGCCGCAATTACGTCTTGATCTGCATCAAAAGGTCGCTTTCTTTAAAAAACAACTCCGCAAAAACGGCATAAAAGACGATCCGGGGCCATCCCAGATTATTCCCATCATGATTGGTGACAGCGCTAAAGCCCTTGCCATCGCCGAAGAACTCCAGAAAAACCATATATATGTCAAGGCTGTCCGCCCACCCACCGTGCCGGAAGGTTCAGCCAGGTTACGGTTCTCCATTACCCGACACCATCAGGAACCGGATCTGAAAAAATGCGCCCAGCTTCTGTCAAAAGCGTTACGGACAATATCTGATTAAAGGCTTTTATCTTCAACCCTTGCCTGTCTTTCCCATTTCCTATATAGACTACTATCCATGAGCCATTCATTTTTCAATGTAAACCAAAGTCCTGACGCAAAGATACCTACTGTTTTTTTGCCGGGCTGGGGTTTTAACGGCAGAATACTTCGGTTGCTTAAACCTTCGCCGTCCTGGATTTCTCCACAAACATTTTTGGATCCTGATACCATTGAAGAAGAAGTTTTACACCTGATTGCTCAATGCAATATACAAAAAATCCGTATTATTGGGTGGTCCATGGGGGCAATGCTTGGACTCGACTTTGCGGCCAAATACCCGGAAAAAATTGACTCGTTGATTCTCGTTTCATGCCGTTCCGGATGGCCCGAACATGAGATTAAGCAGCTGCAGGTGGAGTTTGGGCAAGACCAGGAAAATTTCCTCAAGGGCTTCTACCGGAAATGCTTTCTGGGCGACAAGCAATCATACAGCAATTTTTGCAAGACTCTTGAACCTCTTTATCTGGCTGCAGCAGATGAAAATGTAAAGCGTTTGCAACAGGGATTGGAATATCTTGGGAAATTTAAAATCTCCTCCACTGTGCCGGATATTCCTCTGCGTCTAATCCACGGGAAGCAGGACATCATTTCACCTGTAACAGAAATGGCAGCCCTGCAAGGCTCAGATGTCGAGGTCATTGAAAATAGCGGACATGCAGTATTCCTTGCTGAAAGTTGTTCGCTGCAAAATGAATTACGAAAAGAGGAAATCAGGAAAAAATTTTCCAGGGCTGCAGATTCCTATGACAGCTACGCCATAGTCCAGACTGAAGTAGCAGAGAGACTGGCTGCAAAACTTCCTCAACCACCAGATCCTGCAGTCGTTAAGACAATTCTGGAGATAGGCTGCGGCACCGGGAATTTTACCTCCATGCTGGCGGACAAGTTCCCAGCAGCAAAGATTACGGCAATCGATTTTTCCCGGGAGATGATTGCAAAAGCAAGTCAAAAACTGGATAAAAAAAATATTGCGTTTATTTGTACTGAGGGAGAGGAGTACCTGAAAGAAGCTGCTGCCAGATCCTTTGACCTGGTCGTCAGCAACGGCTCCCTGCAATGGTTTTCAGACCATGACCAGGCACTCAAAAACATCGTCCGGATTCTTTCGCCGGGAGGAGCTTTTCTGTGCTCTATTTTTGGACCGGATTCATTAAAAAAACTGGGGCTCGGCCTGAAAGTCCTATTTGGATACCCGGGAAATGTTGCGGCCGATGCCTTTCCAGATATTAATACTTTGCAGCACAGCCTGAACGCTTATTTTGCTCAAGGAACAGTTGAACAGGAATTGATTGAAAAACAGTATGAGTCAGTGCACGATCTGTTGATTCATATAAAGAAAACCGGAACCGGTGGCTGGCACCAGCATGGGTCACCTGCCCTCACACCTGCACGGCTCAAGCAACTGGACCACTGGTTTGCCGAAACCTATGGCAGCTGCAAAGTGAGCTACCAGATTCATTTCCTGCAGGCTGAAAAATAACCCTTTCAACCCCTTGAAATGGTTGCCATATTCAGCCGATATCTGAACATATCAAGAATTGTTAGCCATCAACATTAAAATATATCCTGAATCGTGAAACAAAAAAAGCAGAGCCATTTCCGGCGAGCCGATCGCTTAACGTGTTGAAGAAAAGTAAAAAAGGACTGCTGGTACTCATTCGGCAGTCCTTTTTTCTGGAAAAGATATCTTTTCCAGCAGTCATAGTGAATAATTACAGTCAGTTTCATTTATAATAGATAATGTCCTCGATCATTATCTTGCCCTTTGCCAGCCCCGCCGCATAGCTGGAGTTTGCTTGTTCTTTCCCACTTCCACAAAATTATAGAATACACGAAAGATATCCAGTAGTTTGCCGACCATAACAGGTTTGTAGGGGCCGTAGCCAAGCCAACGGCGACCCTGGTTTGCCGAACTGCTGACTTGGTCCAGTCGATTTATTCACCTGGCAAAACATAAAAGAACACCGACACAAAATGACAGACACTCCCGATCAAAACAAATACATGGAAGATGGCGTGATTGAACTTTATATTTTTAATACTGTATAGAATTGCACCAATGGTGTAAGCCAATCCTCCCGCAACAAGCCAAAGCAAACCTTCCAGAGATAAATTATTCATTACCGGTTTTATAACGAAAATTATTATCCACCCCATCAATATATACATAAGTGTCGAAATTAACTTATATTTTCCTGTAAAAAACAGTTTGAGAATTATTCCGGTTAAAGCCAACCCCCAGGAAATTCCAAAAATCGTCCAACCTGTTGACCCATTCAGCGTTACAAGCGAAAAAGGAGTGTACGTGCCCGCAATGAGGACATAAATAGAAGCGTGGTCAATGATTCTCAATCTGCCTCGTAACTCTGGATTTTTAGCACTGTGGTAAAAAGTAGAAGCCGCAAATAAAATCATTAAACTTGCTCCGAAAATGCTGAAACTGACAATATGCCAGACATTTCCGTACAGATTTGCATGGGTAACCAAAAGCACAAAAGCAACAATGCTTAAAATAAAAGCGAGGCCATGGGAAATGATGTTTATTTTTTCTTCTATTGGCAAATAATATTTAATTCCTTCCATATCTTTCATTTAAGCAATACTTTTTTGTTTATACTATTTTCAACAACCACCCACGGAATCGCAATAGAAAACTTGCGGTCAGTTATGGGGGGCAACATCCTTACTTGGCATGGTGTTAATTCTATGTCAGGCGGTCGAGATATGCACGGAGAAATTAATTGGGTTGTAAAAATATGACAATGGACTATAGTTGACCTGTTCCATTCAAATTTATTCATGCGTGTCTTTCTCATTAGCTGCAATTAATATTTTCTTCAGAATTTACTGATGTATTCTGTTTTTTGTTGCCGTTCCCACGCAAAGGAGTCTGTCTTTGAAACTCTATGTAGGTAATATTATTTACAATATGACCGAAGCAGAATTAAGTGATATGTTCACTCCCTACGGCAAAGTACTCAACGCCCATATCATTACCGATCAACATACCAGGCAATCAAAAAACATGGGTTATGTTAAAATGGGCCGTAAGCAGGGTATGCTTGCCATTGCCGCCTTACACGACATGTATGTCAACAAAAGGCATCTTGTTGTCAGAGAAGCATGACCCAAATACGGCAAAAGGCCTTTTCTCACCGCATCGAAGAATACCTGCATAATTCCAAATCATTTGATCAGCAAAGATTCGACTCCTCTCTCTATCAGGTTATTAAACAGAACAAAAACCTGATAGCTGCTGTCGGCCCCTCTTCGCGGGCCGTAAAAGTTATCCGGGGGCTCTGCTTCAGCGAGCACATTGAACTGGTAATGATTTTGATTGATCGCGCTTATCGGGGCCTGGTTGATCAAACAGGAACCAGGGCTTTTGCTTTGGCCATTGCCAAAGCACTGCAGACATATGCAGAGCCACTTACCGACGGCGATTATGCCTGTTTCCCCTATCCCTACTTTCTCCTGCATGGTCTCGGAAAAACGACAACTGAAGCGGTTGTCTGGCAAATCGAAGAAAACAGCAGGGTTATTCATGAAACACTCGCCATCCGGGCGCAATTTATTGAAAAATTCGGTGGTCCGGTTTACCTGGAGCAGAGCATGATGATGCTTATGGAAGAGGGGGCCACTGAAGACACTTCAGGGATCTGCTGTTATTTGGCCAGGGCATCAGAACAACAACCCCATGGCACGGACTGCAGCTATATTGCCAAGGCAAGCTTTTTCCTCGATACAAGCAAGAAGGAAATTACTGTCATAACCATCCAGGGCCAGCGCATTCAACAGGGCAACAAAGCAAGAAGCAGGGAGTTCGCCCGTCTGGGCCATAGGCTGCAAATGGACCCGAGAGCTTATGTTTTAAAAAATATCTGTGAAATTGGCAGGCAGGACGCCTATCAAAAAATAAGAGTAATAAAACCCCGGAAACATCCCATGTTTGTCGACAACCATTGCGGCTTTAAAGCAAGGTATGATCCAATTATCAGGCAGGCCGGCATCACTACCGAAAGCGGCTGTTACCTGGAAAGTGACTTGTCAGCACCTACTGAACAATAAATTTCTGCACCAGCCAGATGACCCGGGAACCATTTCCAGCCACTCATTGAGCCTGTCAACTTGAGTATCAGACTATCAATTCCTTGAAATAGACAATGGAAGGGAATTGTAAAGAATAGTGGATCTCCGCCCTGCTGCTTGGCCTGGCAACAAAAATGAGCACTTCCATGCCATAGGTTTGAGCGGCCTGCAGAACAGTATCATTGTCGTCAGCCAGGAGAGTTCTTTGCTTATCAAAACCAAGTATTGATTCCAGACGCTCCCAGAATTTCGGATCTTCCTTCGGAAGGCCAACCTCTTCGGAGCAAATGATCCTGTCAAAGTGGCCGCCGAGATCCGTTTTCTTCATTTTAATATCCAGGGTCTTGCTGTGGGCATTGGTCACCAGATGCACTTTCTTTCCCAAGCTCCGGCAATATTGCAGGAAATCAATCACATAGGGATGCACCTGGATGAGATGGTTGATTTTGAGTTTCAGGGCGGGAATATCGAGGCCAAGTTTTTCAGACCAGTAATCAAGATCTGTCCAGGCAAGTGTTCCTTCTATGCTCTTGTAACGGGCAAGAAGTTCCTTTCTGGCTTCCAAAGGAGTAAGGTCATTTTTTTCTGCAAAAATTTCAGGGACATAATGCTCCCAGAAATAATCATCAAAATGTTTGTCAAGTAAAGTACCGTCCATATCAAGCAGCACGGTATCAATGGATTCCCAGTTAGGTTTCCAGGCGATTGGACTAATATTGGGGTCTTGGTTTTTCATGAAAATATTTTTGTAAAAAGTTTGAATTTTGTGTCTGTCAATCATCGTTTGTTTTGTAAAACGACACTCGTAAGCAGTTTTTTTTCGAACAATTTTGAATTTTGAATTATAATTAAAACAAAAATATAATCCTGTTATTTCATAATTCATACTTTAAAATTCAAAATTAATAATTGCTTAATGTTATGCCAAGACTCTTTATAGCTGTTGACCTGCCCGATACAATTAAAAAAAATCTGGAAGCAATGTTTTTTGGAATCCCCGGAGCACGATGGGTTACCCATGACCAATTGCACTTAACGGTACGTTTTATCGGCGAAGTAGAAGGAACTCTGTTTCACGATATAAAAAGTGCGCTTGAAGAAGTAAGTATTGCACCTTTTGACTTACAACTGAAGGGGGTAGGGCATTTCCCACCCCGGGGTGCACCGCGGGTTATCTGGATAGGTCTGGAAAAAAATGAACCATTACAGCTTTTGAGAAAGAAAATTGATACTCCACTCTTGAAAATCGGCCTGGAGCCAGAAAAAAGGAAATTTTCTCCGCACATAACACTCGCACGACTGAAAAACACCCCAATTCAAAAAATTGCCAACTTTCTCTCCGGCAACGGATTGTTCAGCCAGAAACCTTTTCAAGTTGACGACTTTAAGCTTTACTCCAGCTCCCTTACCCCGAAAGGCGCAATTCACAGGGTGGAAAGGGTTTATTCTTTAAGTAACAGGTTAAAAGCTAAAGGCTAAAGGATAAAGAATTTGGTTGGCAGTTGGCAGTTGGCAGTTGGAAAGTATATTTGTTTTTGCTGAAAACTGAGAGCTTAAAACTGACTGATTCTTTTAAGCATCACAACAGCATGGGCTGACATGCCTTCCTCTCTTCCTTCAAAGCCCAGCCCTTCGGTAGTGGTTGCCTTAAGATTTATTGAAGCGGGATCAACACCGCATGCTGCTGCAAGATTTTTTTGCATGGCCTTAAAATATTCAACCAGCTTTGGTTTTTGTGCCACCACAGTTATATCTGCATTATGAAGTACATATCCCTTTTGGGCTACCAGGTCAGACACACTTTCTAAAATCCTCAAACTACTGATACCTTTAAACTTCTCATCAGTGTCTGGAAAGTGCTGCCCAATATCGCCGGCACCGGCACCACCAAGCATGGCATCACAAAGTGCATGGGTCAACACGTCGGCATCGGAATGACCCAACAAACCCTTCTCATGGGGAACAGTCACACCTCCTAATACAAGGGGCCGACCCTCCACCAGTCGATGTGCATCATATCCATAACCACTGCTATACTGGCAAGCGCCCTTCATACTGTTTATATCTCCTTGACTTTCCATGAGTATGGCCTTTGCAAGAATCAAATCTTCCGGTCTGGTTATTTTTATATTTTTTTCTGATCCCTCAACAACCTTCACTGGAATATTTACCCGTTCCAGTAATGCTGCCTCATCTGTAGCAATAAAATCTTTATGCTTTATTACATCAGCAAATGCTTTTTTTAACAGCGAGACCTTTGCAGCCTGGGGTGTCTGCGCCTGCCAGACCCCTGACCTGTCAATGGTCTGCTCGATTACGTTATCTCTCGAAACTGCCTTTAAGGTATCCTTAACAGGGACTGCAACCATTGCCGCACCGTTTTTTTCTGCCTCCTTCAGGCAATTTTCTATAACGGATACTGGAACAAAGGGTCTAACGCCATCATGCACCAGTACAAGTTCGATCTCCAGAGGCAAAACTTCAAGTCCTGCCAAAACAGAATCCTGCCGGTGTTTGCCTCCTGCAATCACTTTGAATACCTTTGAAAGATCGTATTTCTGCACCTGTTCTTCAACCCAGGTACAATTTTCACACGGCACAACTACAATGATGAGCCCAATTGACTCTACCTGCTGAAATACCTGGAGTGTATGGATGAGGATAGGAACCCCCTCCAACTCGAAAAACTGTTTTGGGGAAGGTAATCCCATACGGCTGCCGCTTCCGGCGGCGGGTATGATTACGGCAACTTTAGAGGGATTCATTAATAAACAAGGCTAAAGGTAAAAGGTTAAAGGCTAAAGGGAAAAAATTAAGACACTTTATAAACTTTAGACCTTTATTTTTTACACCATTCCGCGGAGCCGGGCAGCGGGAAAAAATGCAAAAAAACGATTTAAAAGGAAAATAAAAATTGGAGTGGGCTATAAGCCGAATTCTGTACCCGCAAGCGGGCCATGATCATTTCTCTTGGATGCCGGTCACCCGGCACCTCCAGCAATCTACCCGGAAACATCAGGCGGGCAGCCCTCAAACGTTTCCCTATTTGATCTTGCTTCGGGTGGGGTTTGCCCTGCCTTTCATGTCGCCATGAAAGCGGTGAGCTCTTACCTCACCATTTCACCCTTACCCGCCAAAGACGGGCGGTATATTTTCTGTGGCACTTTCCCCCGATCACTCGGAGTTCGTGTTACGAACCACCCTGCCCTGTAAAGTTCGGACTTTCCTCTAGCCTGCTCGAGGCAGACCAGCGATCATGCGCCCACTCCAAAATTGATAGTAAGATTTCGTCGACCAGGTGTAAAGTGATTTCAGCTATTGCTGCAGATGATTATCGATGGCCTGAAATATTTCCACAAAGCCTCATCGGGCAGTTTTAGGCCAGAACATCAAGAACTTCAGCAGCCTGAATCATTTTTTAAAAATTCATCCGGCAGGGACTTAATCATCCTCCGTGGTCGCCGGATCATGAAAAAGGATGCGTTGGCAGGTGGGGCAGTTGAGCATCTGGTCTCCTTTCAGAATATTATTATAATGCTGGGGAGGAATAGTCATAAAACATCCCTGACAGACACCTTTGACAACTCCGACAACTGCTTTGCCGTTTCGCCGGTCACGAAGCAGGTCATACTTTCTCAGCATTGAAGCATCAACCTTTTTTGCCATGCCATTGCGCTTGGTAACAAATTTGGCTTTTTTCCTTTCTATTTTTGCAGCCAGCTTCTTGGCTTTCGCGCTTTCCTCGTCCAGGACTTCCTGTTCATCCGATGTCAGGTTCTCCTGCTCAGCCAGAAGTTTACTATTGGCTTCACTGGTCTCCATAATGCTGACAATTTTCTCTTCCTTCTCCTTGGTGCTTTTCTTGGTGTCTTCAATCTCTTTGAGCAGACTCTGGTACTCGCGGTTTGTCTGCACCTGCATCATCTTGGACTGGCGCTCTTTCATGCGGCTCATTTCATCAGAAACTTCTGCTTCAAGTTCGCGTCGCTGAGCTCCTGCAGCTTCAATCTTTTCTTTCAATTCCATGATGGCTGCCTGGCGTTCATCAAACACCTTTTCACTTTTGGCAATCGCCTCCTTCTCAGAGCCGATTGCAGCATCAAACATGGCGATTTCCTGATCAATTACCTGCAGTTCTGTCAACTGCTGAATTTCTTCATTCAATGGTTGTCTCCTTGGTAGCTAGCGTTATTTTAACGCCTTTTTTTATGATAAATTTCATGTAGAAATTGTTACACTCAGTTATTAACCCTTAGTTCAGGCAATTATATCTCTCAAGTTCCCAGCTCATAATAGACAAAGGGGTCTTGCTGCTTTGCAGAAGGTTGAACCGGGACACTGATACCCTGCTCAGCAAAAACATCCGTTATCCTTTTTACCAGAGACTCAACTACCGGGTTCTCCGTAGCAAAATGGCCTGCATCAATTATGCTAAAACCAGATGCCTCTACCCATCTCGCCGTACTGTGCTTCACCTCACCGGTCACATAAACCTGTGCACCGCCGGCAAATGCCGCTTCCGCAAGATCGGAACCACTGCCTCCACACACTGCCACAGTGTTGACTTCTTCCGGTATTTGACCTGCCACACGCAGGGCCGGCAAATTAAAAAATGCACACAAGCGTTCAATAAATGCTTTACGACTCAAAGGTTCAGCAAGACGACCAATGCGCCCGAATCCAATATCTGAAGCTGCGGAGTTCTCTGCTGTATCCTGGTCCTTTCGACTTGGCGCAAGAACACTTGGTTCCACCATGCCAAGACTTTTAGCCAATACATCATTCACACCGCCAACAGCCTGGTCCAGATTTGTATGACAGCCTATTATCGATATTTCATTCTCAAGGGCCCGGCGTAAAAACCGTCCCAATGGCTGATTAGTATAGATGGCTTTTAAAGGGTGAAAAATGAGGGGGTGGTGGGTAATGATGCAGTCAGCGCCGCATTCCTTTGCCTCGGCAAGTACTTCTTCCGTAGGGTCAAGTGCTATGAGGATCCCCTGTATCTGCTGGTCCGGATCACCTACCATCAGACCGACATTGTCCCATAGTTCTGCCAGGCCGAAAGCAGCGATCTTATCCAGGGTTTCAAGTAAATTTTTTACTGTTAAATTTATTCCCATCTCACGTTAAAAGAATGCTGTCATTTATCACAAAGAAAAAAGGCACACCTTTTGTTCAGGTGTACCTTTTCTTTCAAATCAGAAAATTGTCTGCGACTTCCCCTTTGAGAATGAACCTCCAGGGCCATTCCTCCAGGCGATAGAATCTGGAAACCACAATTTTATTATTACCTACCTGCCATTTCATTTTGTATTACTGAAATAGGCTCAAAAGATGCATACTAATTCCCGCAGGGCAATGCATACAGCCAAAAGCTCAATATTTATGGACAGCTTAGTTGGTGGGCCTACCTGGACTCGAACCAGGGACCGACCGGTTATGAGCCGGTGGCTCTAGCCAACTGAGCTATAGGCCCATCCCAAAAAACCGAATTTATTTTATTACCCCAGACAATTTTTTTTGTCAACCGCTAAATCATTGAATTTTGAATGGGATTTGCTATTGCCACATCACTAATGCAAATAAAGTTGCTTCTCTTGACCGTCTCCATACTGTAAGATAAATATATTAAATATTCTTGGCAGTCTGTTTTCTATTATAACAGATATCACTTTTCTACTTAACAAATTACGACTTTTATAATTATAGTCGGTCGCAACCTTGATCTATAACAACCTTCTCTACCTCATAACAGTCATCATCATATTCTCTACCGGTGGTGTTCCGGATGCACCACAAATCCCCTTCACTGCCGCCCTGATTATTTTCCTGGCAAAAGGAGGTGCCTACCATTATCTCGTCCGGCGTGCCCACTCCAATGGACGTGCCGCCGATGATAAACACTATTTTGCCACTGAACAAAAGTTTTCCCTTCTCGCTATTTTCATTTTTGCAATCGATGTCTATCTGCTTGATATTAAATATTACTTTTCCTTTCTCTCCCTAAACGGCAATTTGCCGGTATTGCTCAGCCTGGGCGGCATTTCTCTGTTTTTCTTTTACCTTTCTCTATTGTGGCTTGCTGCCAGAAAGAATTACCAGGGAATTTTTGGCCGCCACTATTCTGCCAAAGAATTTGTCATTAACAATATCAAGCTTAATATTCCCATAATCCTGCCCTGGCTCATTATCAATTTCATTGCTGACTTTCTCAAAATTCTGCCTTTTCCACTGTCAAAAATGCTTGCCTCTTCAGAATGGGGCGAATCCATTCTTTTTCTGCTTTTCTTCATCCTGTTGGCAGTCATTTTTCCTGTGCTCATAAAAAATCTCTGGAATTGCCAAACAATGCCGGATGGTCCTGCCCGTGCCCATATGGAAGAATTCTGCAGAAAACAGAACTTCAAATATTCGGACATTATGCTTTGGCCACTTTATGAAGGGAAAATGCTCACGGCAGGGGTTATGGGCCTGTCAAAAAGATACAGATATCTCCTCATTACCCCGGCTTTACTGAAAACCTTAACCCCTGATGAACTTGAAGCTGTCCTGGCCCATGAAATTGGCCATATCAAAAAATACCACCTCCAGCTTTACCTCCTGCTTTTCATGGGTTTCGGACTTGTGGCCAGCCTGATCACCAGCCCCCTTCTCTACCTGCTTTTAAACTCAAACTTTTTTTACAACATTATCAATGCAACAAAAATAGACCCAGAGACTGCTTTAGCTTTCTGGGGCACGGCGCCGTTATTTGTCATCATGCTTGTATACTTCCGTTACGTGTTTGGTTTCTTTATGCGAAACTTTGAACGACAGGCTGACACCCAGGTATTTAAAGTCCTTGGTGACAGTTCGTCACTGGTCAGTTCCCTGGAAAAAATTGGCTGGTTAAGCGGCAATATCCGAGATAAACCCAGCTGGCATCACTTCGGTATCGGCCAGCGGGTTGACTTTCTGGAAAAATGCAGCAGAGACAAGTCGGAAATTGCCCGTCACGACCGTAAACTTTATGGCAGCCTCATCCTTTTTGTTTCCCTGCTGGCATTCACCAGCGGAATCTTCTGGAACATGCCCATGGAGCTTAATGACAAAGCGAATATTAAGTTTGCTGAATCTGTATTACTGCAAAAAGCTCACCGGGAACCGGATAAAGCCATCTGGCAGCGGCTGACAGGAGACCTCAAGCAGGAACTGGGCCAGGACGCAGAATCACTGGCTGCTTACGAAAAAGCTCTGGCAATGGAACCGGACAATCCCGAGACCCTGAACAATTTAGCCTGGCTTCTTACAACTGCGACTGATCCCACTGTTCCTGATCCTGGCCGGGCATTATTTCTGGCAAAACAGGCGTCATCGCTAAGGCCAACAGCAGGATACATCCTGGACACTCTGGCAGCAGCCTACTGGGCCAACAATATGATCGACGAGGCCTTGGATACTGAAAGAGCTGCCATTAAACTGGACTTGGGTAACCGGCCTTTTTACAGACGCCAGATGGATTTTTATCTCAATAACACCTGGCCGGCAGACCTGGAAAGCTGGGCAAAACAAAAATAACTACTTCATAAAAAATAATATTTTCCCACACAAGGTCAGATAGATGAAACGTATCCTGGTAACCAATGATGACGGAATCCATGCCCCCGGCCTGCAAATCCTTTTCAATAAAGTTCAGAAATTAGGCAGGCCAGTCATTATCGCTCCGGACCGTGACAACAGTGCAGCCTCTCACTCATTGACCATGAACAGGCCCCTACGAGTCAGGGAACTCGACAAAGATGTCTATTCCATTGACGGCACACCAACGGATTGCGTCACAATTGGTATTGGCAAAATACTGGCCGAAAAGCCGGACCTTTTGATCTCAGGTATAAACCCGGGCGCCAACCTGGGTGATGATGTGAGCTACTCGGGCACGGTATCCGCAGCCATTGAGGCCACCATGCTCGGCATACCATCCATTGCCGTCTCTCTGGCGGCCGACTCAGAACCCTATCACTACGAAACCGCTGGAGCCTTTATCGCTACCTTGGCCCAAATAATCCTGAAAAAAGGTCTCCCGAAAGATACTCTGCTTAACGTCAATATTCCCAATACAACCATCCAGGACATTGAAGGAGTGGTATTTACCAGGCGGGGCAGAAGACTCTATGAAGATGCGATTAAGGAGACTTTCGACCCGTGGGGACGAAAGCATTACTGGATTGGCGGAGGCACCCCTTCGTGGGATTCAGGTGAAGATACCGATTCTGCAGCTATAAGTGTAAACAAAATTTCCATTACCCCGATGCATTTGGATCCAACAAACTACGAAGCCCTCAAATTCCTTCGACAGGATTGGCAGGATTTGCTGGGCTCCAAATAAAAAAAGTAAAAATAAAAGGGGACAGATTTTAAATCTGTCCCCAAGTGCACAATGAAACGCTTGTCATCTCGAACAAGCCGCCAGGCTGGAGAGATCTTGTTTTTAAGATTTCTCCCTACGGTCGAAATGACAGGGTCCGGTCAAAATGACATTTCTCCCGTCAATCGTCAGCAGTCTTTGTTTGCTGACAATACTCCAGTACCCCACCAGGGTAACTCAATCTGTCCACGAAAGATCGAGTAGGTAACGGGGTCTCCCCCGTTACCTCTCACACCACCGGGCA
>Ga0255044_10000005_pt1 | contig 35987 bp, 43 predicted proteins | sample BC1_12_21_MG_FD_183651 | JGI IMG/M metagenome (GOLD analysis project Ga0255044, IMG submission 183651) | Seawater microbial communities from Strait of Georgia, British Columbia, Canada - BC1_12_21 | ecosystem: Environmental > Aquatic > Marine > Strait | place: Canada: British Columbia... | reverse complement strand
AACTGGGTGAGTTCAACATCAACCGTAAATTGGGATGATCCCGGAGTGTATTCAGGATCTTCGTCTGGTATTAGTGTGACTACCCAACACTTTGACAAGGGTAATGAAAATATTAATATGGATGTTACTAATGAGGTTAATAGTTTAATCACAGGTGGAACAACTAATTATGGTTATGGTTTGTCGTTTGATAGTAGTTTGGAGTTATTAGTAAAAGATCAAGCACAATATGTGGGGTTTTTTACTAAACAGACTCAAACATATTATGAACCTTTTGTTGAGTCTGTTTATGACAATCCAATTAGAGATGATAGAAATAAATTCTATAAGGGAAAAACAAATAAATTATACCTTTATACCAATGTAGGTGGTCAACCTACCAATCTAGATAATAACCCATCGGTTACTATTAAGGATGGTGACGATGTTATATATACCGCAATTACAACTGGACAAACAACACACGTAACTAAGGGTGTTTATAGTGTAGAATTTTCTATACCAACATCATCGGATGATTGTGTATTATATACCGATACTTGGGGTAACTTATCTGTTAATGGAAAGTCGATATCTGATGTTGAGTTAACTTTTGAAGTTAAGGATGATGAAGATTATTTCGATATTGGAACTAATGATATGACACCAATAGATTACTATCTTAATGTAAGTGGAATTAAGAGGGAAGAGAGAATTAAAAGGGGTGACAAAAGGAAAGTATTGGTTTCAGCAAGAACACCTTTTACAATCAACGAAACTGACGTTATCGATGGTTTAGAGTATCGACTTTATGTTAGAGAAGGGAATACTGAGGTAAATGTTATAGAATGGCAAGATGTTAACAGAACATTCAATAGCAACTTCTTTATATTGGATACATCTTGGATGATACCTAACGTATATTATATAGACATTAAATTAACCTCTAATCTTGAAGTTAAGACATATAGTAATACTATGAAATTTCAGATTGTTAATCAGATTGAACTACATTAATCAGATTCTGGGGTTTGTGGGGGAGCAGGGAATTTAAAATCTTCTATTATAGTACGTATCTGTACTTTAATTAAGTCATCAAGCCACACAAACATTTCTGTTTGACTAACTTCTTTAGGTAGATCAAAAATTGCCTCATCAACAATAACCCCACTAGTTACATCATCGCCTCTACCTACTTCATACGTTAACCTTAACGTTGGCGCTTGTTCTGACCTTAATTTTAAGTCGAATTTACACCTAACCAGCACAATATGATTATCAATATAATTCCTTTCTTCTCTAGGTAATTCCCAATACGCTTCTCTATTAATTGGTGAATATAAATTAAAACCATCATAACTATCCCAAAAATGTAAGTCATGCACACTAACTTTGTTATCCACATTAATATCCCATTGTTCACCAATTGTATCACCATCAATTAATTTAGATTTATAAGTACGCATAAATCTCTCAAAATATGATTCAAACACTTCTTTTACGGTAAAAGACGTTTCAATATGATTATCCGCAAATAATTTTTCACCATATTCTACAAAAATTTTTGACATTTTAAACGCTACATTATATGGTAATAACCATTTTTCATCTAATTCCGTTAATATATCATAATGACTTAACCTCCACCACCTAAAACTTGGATCATTAGGTTTATAATATTTCTTATATAGTGATTTTAAAATCTTTTTTTCTTTATTAGAAAAATTAGAAATGTCATCAATTAATAACCCCTCAATAATTAATGATTCTTTTATAACATGTTTTTTCTTGTATATCATAACTTATTTAACTATATTCTGTTTCACCTTTATCTGTATCTATTTCACCTTCAGGTACCCATTCAGAAGCTGCAAAACCATCAACCTCTACATCACCCATTATCTCATCATGATGTATCCCATAAGAAATTTTATCCTCTGCATCATTATGATTTCTAGCATAAACCCAAATTTCACTTTCTTCAGCAACTGCGTAAGTCTTACTAGTAACATTAACATTACCTTTCCAAATAAATTCACCAAAAAACATTAAATCTTCACCCAAAAAATCCCTATAATTCCCTTGTTCATTATATCTAATAAAAAAGTTATATGATAAAACTAAACTAGTTTCTTTATCAAACGCAAGTTTCTTTCCTATTTCTCTGGCAAATTTTGGTATTATATGTTGATAACTTTCAATATCAACATCAATTCCAAACTTTTGTTTTATGGGTGTGTTTTTATGACACCATTCAAAAATCTTAACAATGTTTTCGTTTACCTTATCACCAATACTTATATCCACATCATCAGGAAATGATTCCTTAATCAATCTTTTATATTGTGTTTCATTAATAACAATTTTCATAACACTTATAAATATCAATGAAACATGAAAGCATAAAAAAAAGGGTAGAAAAAATCTACCCTTTTAATTTTATGTTAAAGATATATTATCTCAACTCTGCCGTATCAAACGTTTGAACCCCATCCACTCGGATATTTCCGTAGAAGCGATTATTTACCATTTTCTTAGCATAACGTGTCATAATCCCCTTCGTTGGTGCGAAGTTAAATGGATTTTGTAACGTTGGTGTTAATTGTAATGGTACGTATGGTGCGTAGATATAACCAGTGTCTAATAAAGACTTACCTTTATGTCCTACTAAGATTGAGTTAGCTGGTGCATAAGGATCTCTGTATACTGTGTATCTTCCTCCTAATGAACCAATTTTCTCAATACCCATATTGTATTGATCTTGCTCTGGATTAGCGTTACTTACGTGGAAGTACTCTAAATCATCGAAGATTGCTGATACCTCAGAAGATACAACGATAAAATTAGCACCACCTTTAAGTGTAGCTTTATGTATTTGAGCTGATAATTGATTTACTCTCGTAATCAATGTTTGATTCCACTCTTTTTGTGTGTAAGCGTTAAAGCCTCCACCTGAGTTAGCTCTTTTCCATCCGTTGTAATCCCATCTTAAAGACCAAGCTCCACCTTTTCTAAGGTCTCTTAAAATCTCTCTATCGATTTCAGCTGCAACTTGCTCAGAAAGCAATGCTGTTAATTCAGCTTCTGCATCGATGTTATGGAATGCACTAACGTCTTGTGCTAATTCTGGTGACCAAGTAGCTCTTAACTTTCTTTCAGTTACAGAAACTACAACCTCATCAAGTTCGAAAGATACTTCTCCCATTTCAGTTGCATATTCCATATCTTCGTATTGTAACCAAGATGCAGTAAATGTATTACCTGAAGATGTACTAGACGTAGATGTGAATCCTGATTCAGCACCAGTATAACCATCAATTCTACCAGAAGAACAATCAACACACGCTGGGTGAGTTAAATCAACCTCTACTAATAGACAACCATCAGGAGTACAAATGTTACCGTAATCAACAATACCTTTTCCGTATTTTTGAGCTACTAATCTAATTGGTAATTCAGCACCTGTTACAGCGATTACATTACCATCGTTATCAACGATTTCTCCGTTAGTAATAACTTTTAAAGAAGCTAAGAAAGATTCTGTATCCATTTCATTACCAAATGAATCATTTAATCTACCTGCACTAGAATCAGTGAATCCTTTTATTGCTAATTTAATTGCTCTTACTGAATCATCAGCAGATAACACTTTTTGTGCATTAGCTGCGTAATTAGAAGCACAAGTTAAACCTGATACCATTGTGGTACCTGTATCTGCAATTGTGTTAGCTTCTACCCCTGTTGAAGTTAATATAGTTGATGCTCCTTTTGACTTATCAAATAAACCATCGTTATAATATAAATCATAAAGAGATTTGTCTTCATAAGTTGCTACTTCCATAGTATTACCTGCTGGTAATGAACCATTTTGTGTAATATTCTTACCACCTAAACTTACCGCTGTTTCTGATACCTTTGGTACGAAGTAGAATAATTTACCAATTGGCATATTCATTGCTTGTACTGATACGATATCATTAGCTAATAATTTAGAGAATACTCTTCTAACGATTGGAAATACAACAGTCTCGAAAGATCCTGATGAACCAGCGTCAGATGATTCAGTTAATAATGAAGACGCTTGGTTTTCATATAACTGTGCTACGTTTTCTTTGATGTGACCTTTAAGTCCTTCTAAGAATCCTAAACTATCCCATTTTGACATAGTTTTTGTTCTGATTTGTTTTAGGTGTTCTAGTCCGATATTTCCGACTTCACCTGAATGTATTAAACTCATTTTTTTTTGTGTTTATTTTTTTTATTATTTCATCCTTTTCATCAAGTCCTTAATTTTTGAAACACTTGGATCTACATAAGCAGATGATTCATTAAGGTTTGATTTCGAGGAATCAATTGTTTTATTTACTTTTTTATCGATAGATTCATTAATTGGTGTTTTACTACCTAATTCACCTTCGATACTTTTATATAGAGTTTTTGATTCCTTAACAGTTTCAACGTTGTCGAATCTGCCTAAGATTTTCATCTTCTCTTTTTTAGTAGTAGAATGTTCAGTAAATAATTTAGTTACGTGAGCTAAATTTTGATTGAACAATGCCACTTCATTTATTTTTGTTTTGAAAACTTTAAGAGCTTCTTTATATTCAGTATTTCTACCTTTTAATATTTTATACTCTTTAAGCAACTTTTGGTAAGACACTTTATTTACCGTATTCTCAGTAACTTTTCTTTTAGTAGTAACTTTTCTATTTCTAGATTCTCTTACTAAAGGTTTTCTACTTTTTCTAGATTCAGAAGTTTGTCTATTTCTATGTCCACCTTTTCTTTGTCGACCTTTAGATCTAGCTAATGTATGATCTTCACCCATTAGTTCTTCATCTTCACCCATAGAAGCTTCTAACTCATCTGCCATATCGGCATCTAATTCAACTTCATACATAACTTCATCTAAATTACCTTCTTCCATTTCGTACATGCCATCACTGCCACATCCTTCACAAATTTCATCTTCTTCAGATTCTTTTATATAATACTCAGCACCTGTCTGATTATCTTTAAGTGAAATTCCACCTTCGTCTTTTACAACTTCGATTTCATCATCATCACCCATACTTTTGAATACTTTAAGAACTTCTTCGTCTCCAGACATAGTAAGATCCATTTCGTCTCCACCACCTAAGTCGTCAAGCCCTTCTAAATCTCCCATCATTCCTTCCTCGTCACCAAGTTCCATAGATAATTCCGATTCATCATCTCCCAAATCCATTTCCATACCACCTTCATCGTCACTAAGGTCTAAATCTAGTTCGATATCCATCTCACCATCTTCATCACCTAACTCCATTTCTGGTGTTTCCATTTCATCTTCCATTTCTGAATCTTCCCCTGTTCCTAATTCAACAGGTAAGTCGTCTTCCATTTCATCATCTAGACCCTCTAACTCATCGTTTTCAATCTCTTCATCTTGTTCAGAAAGAGATTCTCTAACAACGCTATTAATTTCTTCCCTCATAGTCGAAGCAAGTATTTCTTTTGTGTTGGCTTTTAAGGCATCTTCTAATGACTTTGCTTCTAACAAAGCCTCTTCGATGATTGATTTTTTTTCTTTAGCCATCTTTAAATTAATTTGTTTATTAAATATTATTTAATTATTATTACCCACAATGCGGGTTTATTTCTTAATAAATATATTGTGCTTTAGAAAAAACACTTATTAAGTGAATATTTTTTATTCTAAAAGGAAATTATCAATAGAATTTATAAGTAAATTCTTATCCTTCTTATCGGTAGATTCACTCATTTGTTGCTCTACTGATGGTTTCTCATCATATATCCATGAACCAGGTGTTGATGGTGAGGTAACAATATCCCAACAGATTATTTCAAAATCCTCTTGAACTACGTTTCTACCATTTTCTTTTGCTAATGATCCGACACCCCTTGAGGATACTCCAATCTTAATTCCCTTTCTTAAATAATTTGCGATTCTGTCACCCTCACACGATATGATACCTTGATTGATAAATCCTGGTGACATTATGATTTCTAATTTACCCATTAGAACATTACCTTCCCACCATAGATCAACTACGTTGTGAGATATTCTACTAACGGCAACGATAGAACTTTCTGGGTGATCTGCTTCACCTAGAGCTCTATTGTCTTTAATAAGTTTTAAATAATTTTCTGCTTCCCTTTTTAGGATAGCTTCGGGATAGATTCTCCCGTTTCTGTTTTCAACATCATATTTTTGCATTACAGCATAAACATATAATGGTTCTTCTATGATAGGTTCACCCTTTGCAATTTTATTAACTTCGTTTACAAAATGTTTATTGTTGTTTGGTGATATATATCCAGCATCGTATTCAACTAAAATACCTTTTTTGCCTGTTTGTCCGTTTTTTAATATTTCCATCGTATTGGTATATGTTTCTTAATAAATATACCAATACGATGAAAAATATTATTTTTTGGTTTTATAAAACCTGAAATGATTGTTTTCCTCAAAACAATCTTGTATGATGTTATTAGTTAGATTATTTGATAGCTCCATCATCGATGTGTCATTCACCGATACCCTTTCTTTTTGGAACAATGTGATTTCACAAGACATAAAACTTCTTTTAGTGTGATTAATACCTGATGACCTCATATCTAAGTCTACAATATATCTTTCTTTTTCAAAGTTATTAAACCCTATTTGTGAATATAATTTCTGTTTTATTTTTTTTCTAAGATTACTAATTATGTTGTCGTAATTATCTTCTTGCGTAAGTGGTTTCCCCCATGCTGAAACATTTAGATATATTGTCTTTGGACTTTTATTATCTATTGTCCCTAATTTTACCTTATAATTGTCCTTTGACTTTAAAGTAATTTCTTTTCCTCTTTTCATTCATAATGATTATGGTTTTTGTTATTATAAAACTAATATAATCATTATAACCCCCTCAGTCAAATTAGAACATAAAAAAACCCACAACTAAGTGGGTTTAAATATTGTTAATCTTTTTCAGATTCATTCTTTTCAGACTTTATATTCTTTAATTGTTGTATATGGTTTTGATAAACATCAATAATGTCATCTAACCTATCTTCATCACCACTATAATTGGCTTCAATCCTTTTTAAGTTATTTGAATACCCCAACCTAAACTGGTATGTATCTTCTTTAAGTATTGTTTTCTTTACAATTCTTTTAATATCGTTCTCGTTTAATCTAATTACTTTCTTTTTCATTGTAATTTATTTAATGTATCCCTAAGTTTATTAATTAATTCTGTTTTATCTTTATGTGTCACAATTTTATCTTCATACTCTTGGTCTGGTCCGTAATGTTTAGGTATTGCCGAATACACCTCACCATCAACAATGTGTGCACCTGTAAACCCATCACGATGTTGATTAAGTTCCCTATAATATAAGTCGGCTGATATTACGACACTTTGACCTTCTCTAGCCATTCTTAGAGCTCTATCCATATCATCCCTTATAACCTCCTCCTTGATAATTTTTTTGACAAGGTTTTCTATATCGTTTTCGTTTAATCTTACTATCTTTTTCATATTACACAGTTTCTATTGATTGTTTTAATTGATAAACTCTACTGATGTCAGTATTGTATGTTTCTTTATTGAACCCCATCCTTAACAATTTGTCTTTTGCACCTAACAGTTTCTCCTTAACATCAACATCACTCTCACTCAACCGACCATCAATACTATCAATACATTCTCTTACTATACCCATATAGACTGTTTTTTTATCTTCTTCTGAACCATTTAGAATTGATTTAAGGATATTCTTTTCACCCTCTGAAATATCTTCATATTTACTATTAAATTTATTCACAACCATTTTAGTTAATACAGATGGTGGTAGATCAACTTTATCATATTCATTACTTTCATCTAATCTTTCTGTTGTCATATGATCCCTTAATGAATTAATTGACTCCTGAATTGTATCTAATGTCTTAGATGTTTTTTTAGTAAATATTACTTTTGAGATATTTTCATGTAATTCTTTATTTTCATAATCTTTACCTCCTTTGAAGGATATTATGGATGCTAATTTTTTATTCGCTTCTGTAATTTGTTTTTTTGTATATTTTGATAAGAGACTTATATTCTCTTTAATGTAATCTTTAGCGTCCCCGCTATTATCAAAATGTTTATTTTCTATATTATCAAATATGTGGTATTGTGTACTTAATATCACATTCTCTTTTAACATATTAATAAATTTACCAAAAGTTTTCTTCCCTTTAATATCTTTTCTGATAATTGATTCCGTTAATATATCACTAAATCTATTTTTTATTTCACCAAAGTTTTTCATATTCTTTTTCTTAATAAATATATTGTTTAATATAAAAAAATTAATCTTTTGTTAATTCATCTACTTTATCAGACATTCTAGATAATTCATCAGCAAGTGAATCGTTAGTTTTACTTATATTTTCTATACTACCACTAATTACTCCTTTACGATCAAGACTCTCCATTAACCTATTAGTATAGATATTTTTATACTTGTTTGTTTTTTCTTGTAAAACTCTTTTCTTAACTTCATTCTCCACAATTAAGTCACCTTTCTTTTCTACACTTTCCATAGGTATTTCTGCTGGTTCTACTGCTGGCTCAGTGGTATCACCTAAAGCATCATCAGTAGCACCTAAAGCATCATCAGTAGCACCTAAATCATCACCACCACCGAATCCACCACCGAAGCTTCCACCACCACCGAATCCTGCGTCTTCTTCACCACCTGCGGGTGATTCTTCTGATGTTTCACCTGGTTTAACACCGAATTCTCCATATAAACTATCCACCCTATCGAATATACCTGTTTTCTTAATTATATTTGCGGTTTGTTCCATTTCAGCTGCCGCTGCTTTCTCCATTCTTTGTTGTTCTAAATCTAACCTAATTTCTTCTTCTGACATACCTAAAATATCTTTTTTAGCTCTTGTCATAGACATAGCACCAAAACCATTTCCTGCATCCGCAACAGAGTCTCTATATACTTGTACTTTTTGTTGTAGTTGCTCAGTTCTTAACATATCAGCTTGTGTAGATGGGTTATTAAGTGATAATGTGAAATTTTCTAACTCATCTTCTAAACCTAAAATATATAAATGAATAATAGCAATCTTGTTCAACTCCTGAATCATTGCTTGTTGGATACGACCAACAGTTCTAGTAAACCTAATATCTTGTAACGCTAAATTTTTACCATCACCATTTGTTTCTTCATACCCTAAAAATGGTTTAGGAACTCTAAGAGCAGTAAACAATTTCTTTTGTAAGAATTCAATATCTGCAATCTCAGATAGGTTAGTCGCACCTGGAAGTGTCTCTATCGGACTAGGAGAACTTGGATCCCTAACAGGTACAAAGTAATCTTGATCCTGAGCCATTTGATTATACTTAGTGTCAATCTGTCCGGTGTTCTGATCAATTACTGGACTTCTTTTAAAGTTGTTTGCAATTTTTTGAACATACGATGGTACATCGGATTCATCAATATCACCCACATAGATTTTAAATATTCTTCTTTCTGGTGCTCTCGTTACTCTATATATTAACATTGCATCTTCCGAAAGTAATAATTGCTTCCAAATTCTTCTTGCTTTCTCTAACATAGAAGTACCATAAGGTATTCTTCTATCATCACCTAACAATCTAAAATGAGCAATTTGCCAAGCGTTAAACTCAGTATCTTTATTTTTCCAATAGAATGTAACTCTACCATCATCTTTATCAGTACTATTACCACTAATATTACCACTATTATGTGTCTTAGCAAGGAAGTCACCTTCCCTCCTTTCAATTTCAATATTCGGTAATTGTTTTACATCTCTAACACCTTCATTTGGATCAACATCTAAAAATAAGAAATCATCACCATATTTACATGTATTACGTGTCCACATAGGTAAGTTGGTGTGAACATCTAACTTATTAAAGAATAAATCTTGTAATATTCTCCTTACCCTTTTACTTTCAGAAAAAATGTTAAGTATTCTACCTTCACCATTTTGAGTGGTAGACTCTTCCATCATAATATCTAAAGCCGCTGCGATTTCAGGGAAAAACTCCATACCCTCAAAATCTGAATAAGATGCAATTCTTGTTGTTTCGTAAAATACTGACTGCTGATATATCTCATTATCAACCTTATGCCACATATTACCGAGGTATTTAGCTTGTTGTGCTTCTAATTTTGCTAATTCATATTCTTCTTTGGATTTTGTTTTTAAAATTTGATCATCCCCTAATGAATATCTGGATTTAGCGTCCTCTTTTTTCTTCTCAGGACCGAATAACCCCTCTAACCTTTGAAATATTGTGTATTTTTCTGCCATATCTTTTTTTAAAATAGTTTTATCTATACTATGATAATAAATATCATCAAAAACTAAATGTTACTTTAGTACCCGAATAACCAATTATATTCACCATTATCATTATTCGCCCCATTCTTACCAGTTTGTGGTGGATTATAAGTAGGTGTATTTGAATAAAATGGGCTAGAATGGGATTTATTATTTACACTTTCAACATTATCGGAAGAAGTGTTAACCCAACTGTCTAACATCGCCTTAGCTTGTTTCGTTGCTTTTTCTAATTTCTTAAATGATGTCTGAACAACGAATATAGGCATTGCATAAGCCATAATAATATCATCATGATAACCATCCATGTGATCGGGTCTTCCACCCCTATAAACAAATGTTCTTAGTTCAGAAATCATTCTTTTCGATCGAATAATAGTTTTATTCTCCCTAACATGTTCTTCTAATTCAGATATCATTTGGAGTCTAGTATTACCGACATTAAAACCAGGAACTTTATCACCTTGTTTATACCTTGATTTAGCATATTTATCTGAAAGTTTTCTACTTTTAGGATCATCATGATGAAGGTGTTTATATTCCATCTCTAATAGTTTCATTACCGTTGAAACGCCCATACCACCAGTAATATCCACTACAGTATAGGCATTATAAAGGTTACCATATTTATAAACCATCTCAGCTAATAAATCTGGTGCAATCTTAGCCTGAAATTCAGCAACTTGTTCTAAACCCTCAAAATCCAATATCACCATCGTTGAGCTATCTTCTCCATCTCCTCTAGATACATCGACACCCATTATATATTTATGACCCTCTTCTGGATCTTTCCATACCCACATAGACTTTTCTAGTTCAGCCATATATTGAGGGTCTTCGACATTAGTTTCTTCATGAAATGTAACATATTCATCAGTGATGACATTACCACCTGATCCGATAAATGACACATCAAGTTCTTGTGATATCTTTTTAGGGTCACCCATATCTAATGACATATCATCATACCATTCAGAGTAAGGTTTCCATCCCTCTTTTACCATTATTTCATAATCTTCAATAGTTGATTCGGTAGTCTCGTAAGTTTTACCCTCATATTCCCACCTTAATTTAGTTCTACCAATAGTTTCACACGATAATACTTCATTTTCACCCCTTTCCCATCTTAGATGTCTATTGTACCTAATATCTTGATACCATTTCATCTCAACGATATTAAAGTTACTATTAGGGTTATTTTTTGCTTCATCATATATTTTATAATAAAGTGGATCCATTCCGTTTGGTGTGGAGATTAAAGATATTTTACCACCAGTCCCTAATGAGGCTAAAGCCGCCCCAAATACTTCTGACCCATTATCAATAAACGCTGCTTCATCCATAATTAAGAATGTTGGGGTAAAACCCCTTAATGCATCCTTAGATGTTGCTAGCGCCCTAATTTCGCAATTGGTTGATTTAATTTTTAAATGCCCTTTTGAATCTGTTTCTAAATAACTTTCACCTTCTTCTAACCCCCACACCCAATTAGGTATTTGATCTAAAAAGTCTTTAACCTTCTTTAAGAATTCTTGCGCTAATGTTTGCTTATTGGCTAGTATTAATATTTTATGTGGGTTAGATGGATCACCAAACGCGCATTTAGCACCAATATAAGCCGCTGTTGTTGTGGATACACCAGCTTGACGAGGTTTTGTTACGATATTCCGATTGTACTTTTCGTAAGATTTAATTATTTGTTTTTGTTTATAAAACAACTTAAACGGCACCATACCCTTTTGAGTTAAATCAAAAGTTTTAAAAAACGTTTCTATTGCATATATCGGATCCCCTAAACTACGTGCAAATAACTGTAACTGTTCAGTCTTATTCATATAATCTTTTTATATAAATATCAGAAATGGGGTAAATGTTAAAATCCTACTAAATTACCTTGTTCAAAAGATTCAGCGTTTGGCCCTAATGTATAAATTGTATCTCTACCATCTCTATGTGATTGTACAATACCTGCAGCTATCATTGCTGACCACAATCTACTATTCCACCCTCTTCTTTTAGGATCCTCACCAACAGATGATTGCCAACCGGACCTAGTTTTCTTTGACCCATTCTTAATATAATCAATTATACTTTGTACTTGACCACCACCTTTTTGGAATGTCCACTCATAAGATTTAGGTATTACTGTATAACCTTCTATTTCTCCTCTTTCCTTAACTAAGTTAGTAAAATAAGTTATTATATTATAATTTCTTGTCGGTAACATACTCCTTATAGATTTTAAGGTTTTATATGCACCAATAAAATTTTTACTCTGCTGGAACGCGTCATTAACTAATTCGTCTAACATACCTTGTATATTATCCTCCATTAGATTACGTAAAGTATCAGTTAACCTATGTTTTAGGGAATCTCTAACGTCATTAATAAAAACTAATTTACCAAAAGAATTACTTAAATCTATTTTTTTGTGCATTTTATTTTCTAATAACTTTTTTAATTCATTATTATTACTAATAATATCCAAACTAAATCTATAAGAAAGTAATAATCTCTCTAATATTACAAGTAAATCACTATCTTTCCATTCATCAATAATACTATTTATGAAGTTTTCTAACCTATTTTCATTAAGTATTCCCCTATATTGGTTTTCTGTAATCTTAATTCTCATATTAATAATTTTCTTTAACCATATAATTGAAGTGTTCTTCTACTTTTCTGTGATCTGGGTAATAATACCCAGAATCAAAGGTGTATAACTTATCTATATAATATTCAAATAACCCATTTACCATATCTAAAAATGATGAATGTTCATCAATAGGATTTTCTAAAGATTCAGTAAAATATCTATCCATAAGTTTCACAGCACTATTTGTTGCATCAATACGTAATCCACCTTCGGTTAGCTCAATTTTAGCACCCATAAAATCCTCTATTTCACCCTTCAACTGCTCGAATAACTCATCCTCAGTAGCCAAATTATACGCGCTATTATAAGACCGCCTTAAATGGTGTTCAATCTCACCACCACTAAGGTTACTATCAGATATAAGAACATTTAAGTTATAACTATCAATATTACTTTTGATGTAACTAACATTAGAAGGTGTGAGGTTTAATACACCATCCTCAGTCATTATTTCTGACCATTCATCTCTATGACCCAATTCGTCAAGATAATCATTTTCACTAACAATAAGGTCAATAATATATAATAAAGTAGGTTCATCAAGATTGTCACATATTTCTCCTAAATCTACGTCCCATAAGTCAAATAAATCTAACCAATCCTCATCAAAAACCTGTTCCGCCAAAGGTGCATTGTCAAACCAATTAACTAAATCTAAATAACCATCAATGGTAAAGTATATTTTACCATCTTCTGTAAATTCTAAATCATCGAATTTCTTATAATCCATATAATCATCGTAATAACCACTAAGTTTTAAGAATTCTAACTCATCACCACTATTGATTTTATATAACCAATCATTTAAACCTCTATAATCAGTTGGGTCATCGTTTTCTGTAATAAAATAATAGAAAATATAAAATGAAGCATCAGAATAAGACAAAGCTAACTTTTCAGATATATTATCAATTAACCCTTCTACATCTGAATAATTTGTTAAAATGGGGTGTAATTGAATATACTTATCGATAAGTTTAAAAGATATAGTTTTTAATGGACTATCTTTTAGTTTCTTTAAATGAGATTTTGAATCTATTTGTTCTTTAAGTATTTTTCCTATGATTAATTTCATATAACTATAAATACACAATAAGGCGTAAAAAAACCTGATACATATATCAGGTTTTTAAATATTAATTTTATTTTATGAAAATAAATTACTAATGTCTATATCGTCTAAATCAATATCATCATCGTCACCATCATAACCCCCAGCATCACTGATTGCTTCATCAGATTCTTTTTCTCTAATATCTTTTTGGATGTCATTTGCTAAATCTGTTAACATTTGTTTTCCTTTTTGACTACCAGATAATAATTCCCTCATAAATGTATGAAATTCAGTTGCTGCCATTTGAGCTACTTCATAATAAAGAAAGTGTTTGATATCATAAGCATCACCTTCGATAGCGTCTATGAATTTCTCCCAAATAACTGGACCTAATCTCATATCCCATATTTCAGAATCTAAAGTATCCGCTTTATTAATAACGTAATTCGCCTCTCTTTTATCCTCTGGTAATCCATGTGCCGCTAATAACTCCATACTACCTTTGATTAACTCATTAAGTAAAACTGGTAAAATCCAAGCCTCAGCAACAATTTTAGGTTTGTCACCACTTAAATCTAAGTGTTCCCTTCCACCTTTCATATCACCTTCTCCACCGCCACCACCGCCAGACATATTAGGAATCATCCAGTAAGTTAAATCAGTCATTGACATTAGTTTACCATATATAGTAACTAATCTTGGTTCAATACTTGTAAGTTGTTCATCAATCATATGGAACATATAATGACCTTTCTTAGCCGCACCTTGCATAATAGCATTTAACATTCTTCTTTTTTGAACTTCACCATTAAGTCTCTCAATGTCTACTTCACTATCGAATTCCATTTCTTCTTCTTCTTCTGATTGTTGCATACCTTCATCAGAAATTTTACCGTCAACTAATTTAGCATCAAAATCGACTTGATCCTCAGGAATATCAAACTCCTCTCTGATTAAATCTACCGCTAACTTTTCTAACTCAGCTCTATGTGGTCTTTCTAAAGTTTGCGCTTCATTTAATAGTGTCATAACCTGCATTGCCATTCTAGGGTCAACAACCTCGACACCCCAATATCTCTTTACTTTAGTAACTAAATCTTTAAATCTCTTAGAAGCGTTATGTTCAGAAAAATGTCTACTATCCGTAGTCTTTGGAAGGGATTTATTTCCACCTAAATTATGGCTATCATCCCTTAACTTTTGTTCGATGTCTGGATGCATTCTTTCTGGGTGTGATGGATCATACTCAATAGCTTCAGTTAATTTTGAAATTTCACTACTTACTTCATAGGTTTCATTCAAAACCTTACTAATTATTTTACTAATGTTTATTTTTTTACTCATATCTATTTTTTTTATATACTATTTACTCTTATCCATATCAGAAACGCTTCTTTCGCTGCTTTCTCAAAATGTCTTTGTATCGTATTAACATCATGATTATCTAATTCATCAGACTTCCTTAAAGCTACCCTAATTAAAATATCTCTAATTTCTTGTTTATTATCTAACAGGTATTCAACAGTTCTTAATTGTTCTTTTAATAAATCTAATTCTGTTTCATATAGTGTATTGTCTTCTCCACTATCTATATCATACTCTAAACCCTCAATTTTATCTTCTAATGAAACTAAATCCATTTTTTTACCATATAAATATCTTTCTAAATCATCTTTTGTCCAATTAAGTATTGGGGAGGCACCAAACATATTCTCAACACCACTTTCTCTAATCATCTCTAGATACTTCATCACCTTTTGGATAGCTCCTTTTTCACCTTTGAAGTACCTCATATGATTACCTAATTCTTTATTTGTACCCCATGCTTCTGAAACCATTCCTCTTTTTGATGTTGTTTTAACTACTTTTTTTGTTTTAATGTATTCGAGTAAACCTTTCTTTGACATTCTAGCATTTTCTTTATCTTTTATCAAAGATACAATTTTATTTTCATCTATTGTTTCTTTATTAGATGGTTTTTTCTTTTCTGGTAGCTTTTTCCAATCTTTCTTAGACATATCATCTGAAAATTCCTCAGCCATTTTACACCATTTCTTTTGTTCTTTGGTTTTACCCTCACCACATTTAGCATAAAAATACCCTTGTTGCTTTTTTGAAGCAAACTTTTCAGTTAATTGTTCATCGTCTAACATTAAAGATCTTTTATCAGACATCCTTTATTGTTTACTTGTAATTGTTAACCCACCGTCTTTGGTAGGTGTGACTGTACCATTAGCCTCAATACCAATACCTTCTGATGATGCTTGATCCATTTCTGACTTAGTATATGTCGTACGTTTAATATTTTCTTCTTGTGACTCATCCATCGGACCTTCTGAAGAAGAATTAAATGGTATATGTCTCATATAAATTTCTGGATACATTTTAGACATTCTTCTTAAAATAGCGTCAGGATTTTTTCTCAAATACCTTATGATATTAGGTAACATATCTTCACCATATTTTCCGAATACATCTTTAACACCGCTTTCTCTTGGTGTTGGTTCGTATTTAGATCTCTCCCAAGACCCACTCATTTCAGGGTCAGTGACTTGCTCTTTTAATACCTTCTTAACAATCCTATTAAGATCACTTTCTGTTAATTTCACTATTTTTTTCATATATTGTTTATTAATTCTTTATCATAATTTAAAACCATATCTTTTTCATACAATTTGTCCTCTACATTTTTTACATCTTCCCCAAAAGAAAAATGTAATCTACTATCAGGGTATTCATCATATCCCTCCATATTCTCCCAAGCCATAGAAACCACACCATCAACTGCATCCCATACAGCGAATGTATCACTATCTTGGATTAAGTCTAACTTCATCTTACAAATTAATGAACCTGTCTTACCAACAAAATCTTCAGGTGCTTCAGGGTTACCTGATGATGGATAACTATCCCACCCTTCACCATCTATATCTTTCAAATTTGCATCAGAAAAGAGAAACTCATAAACAAAGTTTCCCTTCCAGTTCTGACCAATTTTATTGATAAATACTAGTTTCATTTTTTTTATTTATACCATCCCTTTCTTCTAAATGATCTTCTCTCTTTAGATGGAGATTCATCACTAGCTTTAGGTTTTGGTGCAGTTTTTGGTTTTGTCCAAGGTCCTTTTCTTTCTTTCTTACCCGGTGTCGTTGTTGGGTCACCAATGCCTGGACGTGTTCTTGGTTTAGTCATTGGGTCAGAAAAGAATTCAATATCTAAATCACCGAAATCATTATCTCTCATTTGATTATCTATTTGTCCATCACCATCAGCATCCATATCTACACTACTTGCTATCTCGTCACCATCCCTATCAAATGGTCCGTATTCACCAGTTTCACCATCTATAGTCATAAAATCATCTGAGATAGATCCACTTACAGAATCCATAACATCCATACCATAACCATCACCTTCCATCTCATCTAGAAATCCATCTCCATCGTCATCTTGATCAACTGATGAAGCGATACCATCACCATCTCTATCAAATGGTCCGTATTCACCAGTTTCACCATCTATAGTCATAAAATCATCTGCGATACTCATGTCATCAAACATATCAAACTCACTATCCATTTCATTTGATAGATGAAATCCTTCTCCACCACAATGAGGGCAACCCATACCTTCACATCTTGGACAATCAACATAAGTAGATGACATTTCCATATCTGAATCTTCACGCATCATATACTCATCTCTATCATATTTACCATAAGACTTAGGATTCGCCATATCTATATCGTGATGTTCACCTCTTAACATTTTAAAATCTTGTGAGTCAATTCTACCATTTCTATTTTTATCAATTCTGTGTTGTTTACCTTTTAATGAACCTCTTTTTTTAGACAACTTTTTAAGGTTAGCTCTTTTACCAGTATACTTAAAGTCATCCTCCCAACTTTCATTTAAATTGGTTTTAAGAAGTTTTTTAGTTAAACCCTCAACTAGATCACTTTTCTTAATTTTAAAGCTTTCCTCAGCAATTGATGGTTCTTCTAATGGTAATTCCTCTGTTGCCATTGGATCTTCCATATCCATATCATCAGTAGCTATATCATCAGCAGCCATATCATCTTCATCGTCTTCACCTTCTAACTTAGAAATAACATCTTCGATATCTTCATCACTGAATTGATCTAAATGTAGTGCTGAAATAACAGAGTTAATAACATACTTCTCTAAATCAGTATCCACATCATCCATTTCTCTAAACATCTGACCAATTTTGCCAGTCATTTTTTGTATTTTCTTTGTAGTGTCGTCATCATCTTCTCCTTCTTCACCCACTGGATCTTCGTCACCCATATCAGTCATTGGATCTTCAACCTCATCTTCAACCCCCATATCAACCTCGTCCTCAACAGGTAATTCCATTGATGGTTCTTCTGTTGGAGCTGGTGCATCTACTTTAAGTTTATATTCTTGCTCTTCAATTTCATCTTCTTCAACAATCTCTTCCTTTTCTACTTCTTCATCCTCAACAACAAACCCAAATCCAGTGCGATCATCAAAGGCAACACCATCAGATTCAAGAATATTAACATTATCCTCAATACCAAAACTCTCATTCAACATATCAAACTTTAAGTTTAATTGTTTTGTAACCTCAGCATATGAATTATAAGCTTCAGAGAATTTATTTTGTAAACCACCAATGTAGTCAAAGTCTTCCGCCATTAATTTACCAGTTTTCTTTTCAGTAGTTTTAATGAAGTATTTATGGTTCTCTCTTACGACACCATATATAACACCGTTTGGTGCTTTTTTAATCAAGTCTAATTCAGATAAGGAAGTACTCTCATTAAGAGTGTTCATCCTCCCCATAAGATCCTTTATCCTATTTGTTTTATCTTTTCCTTTTAAACTTTTTGGATTTATATTTTTTCCCATTTTATAATGTTTTTGTTTTTATTCTTTATGATTCTTGTATTGGTAAACCAGTTTTAATATCAGTAAATTGATAGGTTGTTCCACTTATTTTTCCTGTTCTTTCTAACCCAGTTGGTTTAGGATTCCCTAATAAAAGGAAATTAGCACTTAATGTTGTGTCATTATCTTTTACTATTATCGGAATAATTTGTCCTTGCGTGCACGCAATGGTTGTACCATTAACAACTATTGCAGCAGTCGCATTGCAATACACCGCACCATACATATTATTTGTAAAGTTGGTAGTAGTACTACTATGTATTACACTAAATGTTCCGTTCTGTATTGTATTCATTTGTTTTAGTTTCTTAATAAATATTATGTTTTCATTAAAAAAACTTACATAGATAAAGATTTATCGTATGATCTATTTTCTAATTCCGCTAATTTATCTAAAAGACCAATTCTTCTTAGGACTTTGAAGGCTATATTCTCGTATGAATATTCACCTTCTCTGTCTAACCCAGCTTGTCTCATCTTCTTTATTTTACCCCTAATTGTAGAAATTCTTCTGATTACTTTATCATATTCACCCTCATTATAAGTCATATAAACACTATCAAAACCATCAATTATTGAGGATGCTTTTTGCTTAACCTTTTTAGAATCAATTTTTCTTTCACCCTTTTGTGGTTTAACTAACCAGTCATCCCATAATATAGAATATACCCCAGTAGATATATGTTCTTCATTAACATCTTGAGCGTAAACCTCAACATCAAAATTCTTAATTTTTATATCATGTTTTTCATTCCATAAATTTTTCTTAGCCATTAGGTACTCACCAACTAAACCTTGATTTTCATCTACTGTTTTATAGTCTACCATAACATGTAAATCTACATCTGAAAATTTTGACCAATTATAATTAGCTAAACTACCTGTTAATGTAACATCTTCTATATCAATCCAAGGTAATTCTAATGTTTCAAAAAAGTCATCAGCGATCATAAGTAATCTTGATCGTATATCTGAATGCATTTTTTGATTCTCATCGAATATATTTGGGTTAAGTTCTTTTTTGATTTTGAATGACGATAGATCAATATCATCAGGATTTACCACCTCTAAAATTTCTTCCTCTGTAATATTATCTAAATCCATAAAATATATTTCTTAATAAATACTACAGATTGTGATAAACAAATCTATGTGTCTTAAAAATATTATGTTTATGTCTAAAGTAGACACCATCTTCATCAATATATATCGATTTAACCCCCCATTCATTTTTCCAGGGTACGATATACATTACCGCATCACCACAATTCCATTTTTTAATATCCATATTCCGACAACCATCAAACCTACTACTATCAGGGTATATATTAATGTGGATATAACCACCACTATAATCATTAAACTGAATTACCTCTATATATGTTTTAACACTATCACACTCATCTAAACAACTACCATAACAATGTAATGTATCAGAATAGATGACAGTTTCTTGCGAATAACTTGTGAAAGGTATTAGGAATAATAATATGTAAAATAATTTTATCATTTATATTTGTAATTTCATAATTAAATTGCTATTGGTACGTTTTTCCAATTTGGGTATGTTTCATAATCAATTATTTCAAAATCTTCATAAGTATAACTGAATATGTCTTTTGCCTTTTTTAATTTTAGGGTTGGTGTTGAATATTTGTTACTATCACGACCCAGTTGTTTCTTTACGTATTCCATATGGTTGTCGTAAATGTGTACGTTTGTTAAATCTCCAACTAATGTACCCGGTACCATATTAGTTTGTTGTGCAAACATATGAAGTAATAGTGCGTAACTTGCTATATTGAATGGAAGTCCTAAAAATGTATCTACTGAACGTTGATGCCATTTAAGGGATAATCTTCGTTTTGGTGTCTTACCCCAATCAATAGTAATGGGAGACCTTAATTTACCATCTAACCCATACGAGTCTTTAGTAAATACGAGATGTTCGTTTCGTTCCCCATCAGTCAATTCCTCTGTATATAATTCAAATGCCCAATGACAAGGGGGTAACGCCATTTTTCCTTCTTGCGTGGATTTTCGCCCAAACTTATTACTAAACTCTTTATCAATTTTTAACTTTTCTAAAAACTCTTCTTTTGTAAACGGTGTTCCGTCTTCGTGTGTGTAATTTTTATTCATATTTCTTGTTTATCTCGTTACGTAATTTTGTTATGTATTTATTATACAGATTTTTAAATTTATCAGTTTGTACTTTTAAAGAATCGGAATGCATTAATGGTATGTTACTTAATTCCGATTCATGTGATAACCAATCTTCTATTGTGGGATATACATATTCATTATTTTTTTTCTTTCTTCCTGCGTTAAAAGCACTATAAATATTTTCATTCCGTTTCGACATAATTCCATTCTTTAAAATTTTTATTTTTAACTCTACCTCTTACGGTGTTTTCTGATAACCCTAATTGTCTACTTGCCGCGGCAACACTTCGGTAAGTTACACCTTCAATTACACATTGTTTGTTATTAGGTGAATTTAAACTTATATTTTCCTTATGTTCGTTAGTTTTAGGTTTTGAGTTTATTTCACTTAACATTTGTTTTACTTCGTCTGTATGTGTTTTTCCCTTAAATGGGTTATTTTCTGTCATCCATTGTGAATGATTTTCGTTAGTTTTACCCTTCCAATACCCCTCTTTACCTTTATTAGATTCACTTATTTTTTTACTAATAATTTTTCGTTCTTCTTCTGATAAGTTTTTATGCCATTCTTTTCTAATTTCTGATTGTATCTGTTTAGTTTCAACACTCCGAGTACTCCCATAATTAGGGTTATGTTCACCTTCCCATTTACCACCATAAGATTCTCTCCAATTATCAATTTCTTCTTGGGTTTTACTTCTACCTCTTGTTGGGTTGTTTTCTAACATCCAATCAGAGTGATTCTTAGCAATTAAATCTCTTTTAGGGTGGTTTGATATGGTATCACCACCATCACCACCTAACGCTAAATTATAACCCTTTGGGTGAAGTGATTCTAACTCACTAATCCAGAAGATTTCTCGTTCTGACATTTGTTCATATGTATCACAATGTTCTAACACTTCTTTTTTAAAGTTTTCTTTTCCGTAACATTTAATAGCATCATTTAGTCGTTTACCACTACCTAAATAATTAGGGTTGTTATGTTTATCCTTACCGATATAAAATTTACCGTTTATTGTGTTTGTTGTTTTGTATATAATCATAATGGTATTACTCCCTTTAATAATAAATATACACAAAACAAATTTTCTAACCGATTTGTTTTAAATAATCTTCATAAAGTTTATCATCACTTCTATTATCGGGTTGTGGAATGTCCCCCACGTTCCAAGCTGATACCATAATTCTACGTGAATCGGGATTGTTCTTTAATGTGTCAATAGCGTTTTGGATTTGGTTGATTCCACCTTTATAGCTAACAGTTGGGTTATCACTTACCGTTGCAACTATATTTGGTGAAAATGTTTCTGGGTTATGACTCAATAGTGTTTCTGTAAAAGTAACCTTTCTACCCTCATCCGAATCATTATATTTATGTTGGTTAAAACTACTAATATCGGTGTAACACCAATGAGTACCTTCCCCAAAAGAATGTAGGTCAGACCACTTAACACACCAAACACCTTCTCTTTTATGTAACCAACCTATACGTGGTGTTTCTTTAATACTACCCCAATTAACCCACTGGTTTCCATAAACAGGACCTAAATCTCCATTTTCATCTGCCCATTCATCCCAAATAGTTACTCCGTTTTCGTTGAGGTATTTTGTGTTTGTAGAGCCTTTGAGGAACCAAAGTAGTTCATGGATAATGCTACGTAAATGGAGGCGTTTTGTAGTAATGAGTGGAAACCCTTGTTCCATATCAAACTTAATCTTGTAGTCAAAGATTGATGTTGTCCCTGTACCCGTCCTATCTGTTTTTTTCTTACCATTGTCTAGGATATAATGTAATAATTTGTGGTATTCAAATGTTGCGTTACCCATCTTTTTCTATTTTTATTTTGTTATATTTTTCTTTGACTCTTCCACTAATAGGGATGGGGTCCCCACCTTCATCTACCCTTATAAACTTTATATTTGTAGTTAAGACTGATAATTGTTTACCAGTGTATACATTGTGAGCTCTACACTCTAATAAAAGAGTTACTGAAGTATTGCCGAGCTTATATACTTTACCATATATTTTTAATAGTTGACCTTCCTTAGTTGCCTTTTTAAACAGACACTCATCAATTTTTATCGTAACCATTCTTGGTGTGTCACATATCTGAGCAGCGTATGCCGCACCAGCCGCATCTAACCAAGCTAATAATTTACCACCAAACAAATTACCATGAAACCCTAAATCGGATTTTTTTATTGGGTGTGTTGAGATTAATTCCATCAAATTTATTTTTTATTTTCTTTTAGTTTTTCGACTTGTTCTTTAATGATTGTAATATCTACTAGTTCATCGGCTTTATCGGACTTATATTTTCTTATATATTTGTGTATTGCCTTGCCTTGACTATCATCAGATTCAAATTTTCTATAATCCTCTAATGTTACATCATGATATAAGTATTGTTGTCCAGAACCAAATATAACTGCCAATTTTCTTTTACTGGTATCATACTTAGTTGCCATAACATTGGTTGAATCATAAATGTTTTCGATTGTACCATCCTGCTCAAATGTGTTTAATATCATACTATTCAATATATAATCGGTAAGAATCGATTTCTGTTAAGTTATAAATCTTACCTTTGATACTTTTTTCAGTATCTATTTCGTTATTACCTTCATCCTCAGTGATGATAACATAATCACCTGTTATTACCATAGCACAATCTTCGTGTGAAATTTTAGTTGTTCTGTGGAGATCTAAATCTCTTAAACTATCATTTTCGTCATAATTTTTTGTACCACCTAATTTTAATAATAACTCTACTTTTTTAAATTTTGGGGCTGAAGGTATCATATTTTTTATTTTTTATTTTTATTATGTTATAAGTATAGTTAAAAAAACCATATCAGTAAAGATAAGGGGTTATATTTACTATGGGTTATTGACGTGTTTTCCTTTAACTTTATAGTAATTAACATCAATACCCAATGGTTCAAGTTCTTTCTTTGGTATGTATGCTTTACCTGTTTCTAAAAAATAATCCATTCTTTTCCTACCGAATTCAATGTTGAAGTCTATCATATCTATACCGATAAACTTTCTATTATTTTTAAGTGAGGCAACACCTGTTGTTGACGAGCCAGCAAATGGGTCTAAAACAATATCACCTTCATCACTACCAATCCTTACAAACCAATCAGCCAACTCAACGTGAAATGGTGCTGGGTGTAATACACTTGGATTACTTTCCGCCGCAGTAATAACAACATTGTGTGGTAATGATCCTTTTTTATTTAACTTTAACTCACCGTATTCATATACACCATCACGTGAATTAATTGTTGGTACTGGTGTCTTAACTCTTTTTATTGTAGACTCTGAATGTGGTATTCTACAATTATCAGCCCTAAATTTTGGTTTATTTGAATTGGAGAAGTGATACACATATTCGTAACGATCAATTGCTCTATACTTACAATTCGTTGGCATCGATTGTTTCTTATACCATATATAAGGTTTAGCAACAAGTTTCCAACCTTGTAGCCTCATTTTATATTTTAATTCATCTAATACTGGATGAATTTCCCCTTTATCAATCTTTTCATTAATATTAAGGAAAAAACTACCATTTGGTTTTAATACTTTGAGGAATTGTTCTGTAAATTCTAATAACCAGTCAGCGTAATCGTCAACATGGATAGATCCTACCTTACCGTCATCATCACCATTATAATTTTTTCTAAACGCAAAATATGGTGGTGAGGTAAAAATCATATCAACTAATTCTTCCCTCTCTACCATTTCTGCGACAATTTTCTTAGTATCTCCTAAGTAAAGTTTATATTTGTCTTCCATATACGTATTATTTTAGTTATAATGTTAATGATATTTATTGATAAAACAAAGTTGGTTTTTAGAATAATAATAATTAGAATTGAGACATATGAAGAAAGTTTATCCAAAAGTTAAGAAAATAATCAACAAATCAATTAGTGAAGCGAAATCTCGCAATGATGATAGTGTGAGAATTGAACATATTATGATATCAATGATTAATGATGATGATAATGAAGCAATAAATTATTTAAAAGAATTAGATGTAGATTTAGACAATTTACATAAGATGATTGAATTACAGATACATAAAGGTGATGAAGCAACTAAGGTTAAACATCTACCATTACATGAAGAAACAGAGTTAATTCTTAAAAACGCAGAAACTGAATGTGATAATTTAAACGAAACCTATTTAAATACTCACCACATAGTACTATCATTATTAAATGAAAATAACATTATAAGTAAAATATTAATAAAAATGGGGATTAACCATAAAACTTACAGTGAGACTATTCAAAATAGTTTCGATGATATGGAGGATGATGACGATAAAGAAATACCAAGAAAACCTAAGAAAAAATCTAAACATGTTACAGCAACACCTATCTTAGATAATTTCTCTAGTGATATTACTAGAAAAGCAGAAGAAGGTAAAATTGATCCTGTGATTGGTAGGAAAAGTGAAATTCAAAGAGTTGCTCAGATTTTATCTAGAAAGAAAAAGAATAACCCAGTTCTTATTGGTAACCCTGGTGTTGGTAAGACAACTATAATTGAGGGGTTAGCTCTAATGATTAAACAAGGTGACGCACCTAGAACACTTTTAGATATGAGAATAGTGTCATTAGACTTATCATCAATGGTTGCTGGAACCAAATATAGGGGTCAGTTTGAGGAAAGAATAAAAGGTGTGATGGATGAATTGAGAGAGGTTGATGATGTTATATTATTCATCGATGAGTTACATACATTAGTGGGAGCAGGTAATGCATCTGGTTCTATGGATGCCGCAAACGTATTTAAACCAGCATTAGCTAGGGGTGAGTTACAAGTAATTGGTGCAACTACTTTGGATGAGTATAGACAACACATCGAAAAAGATGGTGCATTAGAAAGAAGATTTCAAAAAGTAGTTGTTGAACCACCTTCGTTGGATGAGACACTAGAGATTCTTGAAAAAGTTAAATATAGTTACGAAGAATATCATAAAGTAGAATATCTACCAGAAACCATTAGTGAATGTGTTAAATTAGCTGATAGGTATATTACCGATAGAGAATTCCCAGACAAAGCACTTGATATTATGGATGAGGTAGGTGCTAGATCACAAGTAAACATACAACCCCCAAAGGCTATAAAAGATTTAGAGCAAAAAATCTTATCTATCAAAAAAGAAAAGAATGATGTAGTTAGGTCTCAAAGATATGAGGAAGCTGCGAAACTAAGAGATAAGGAAAGAATTACGTTAGAAGATTTAAATGTCGCTAAAGAAGTGTGGCAGACACAATTAAACCATAAGAGAACTAAAATTACCTCAGAAGATGTAATGTCAGTTGTTGCCCATATGACAGGAATACCATTAAATAGACTATCTGAAAAAGAAGGTAATCGACTAATGAAAATGGAGAAAGATATGGGTAGTAAAGTAATCGGTCAAAAAGAGGCAGTTCTTAAAATCGCTAAATCTTTAAGACGAAATAGGGTAGGTATTAGGAATCCAAAAAAACCTATTGGTACGTTTATGTTTCTTGGACCAACGGGTGTAGGCAAAACTCATTTAGCTAATAACTTAGCAAACTATATGTTTGGTAGTGAGGATAGTTTAATCAGAATTGATATGTCTGAATATATGGAGAAATTTGCGGTTAGTAGGTTAATTGGTGCACCTCCTGGATATGTAGGTCACGAAGAGGGTGGTCAACTTACTGAAAAAGTGAGAAGAAAACCTTACTCAATAATTCTATTCGATGAGATCGAAAAAGCACATAAAGATGTTTACAATATCCTACTTCAACTATTAGATGATGGGCAATTAACTGATAGTATGGGTAGGAAAGTTAACTTTAAAAATTGTATGGTTATTATGACATCAAACATTGGTGTTAAGAAACTACAAGATTTTGGATCGGGTGTTGGTTTCGGCACTAAAACTAAATTAGATAGTCAAGATTCACTTAAAGATGAGGTTTTACAAAAAGAATTGAAGAATCATTTTCCACCAGAATTCCTAAATAGATTAGATGATGTTATTATCTTTAAATCATTAAGTAAAGGTGACATTGGTAAGATTGTTGAATTAGAGGTTGGGAAACTTAAATCTAGAGTTTTAGAGATTGGTTATGTGTTACAAATTAATAGAAATGCAAAAGACTTCTTAATAGAAAGTGGTTATGATGAAGAATATGGTGCTAGACCACTTAACAGAGCGATTCAAAAATATGTGGAGGATCCAGTTTCTGAAGAAATTCTTAAAGGGAATGTAGAAGAGGGTCAAACCATAAAAGTTAGTTATTCAAAAACTAAGGGTGATATAGTTATAAAAATAGATTAAGATGGGATATATTAACTTAAATAAATATGTTTCACGACATATATTGTTTGCGTATACTATCTTCCTAATTACTGGGTTGATATTCTTTTGTAAATTTACATATATCATAAAAGCGGAACCAGATATAGTTGTTTTAACAGATACGGTTTATGTTTACATAGATTCAAGTAAAACACATAAAATGTTCCTAACTGATATTGGAAGATTCGAAAGCAATAATGATTATCGTAAAGTTAATAGGTTTGGTTATTTAGGTAAGTATCAATTCGGTAGATCGACACTTAAAGAGGTGAAAATTGTATGTACACCACAAGAATTCATCAACCAACCAATGTTACAAGAACATGCTATGGAATTATACCTCCAATACAATAAAAAACAATTATCCGATTATATTGGTATGTATCAGTTTACTAAATTTAGGGGTGTGTATATAACTGAGTCAGGGATACTAGCAGCAGCTCATTTAGGGGGTGCTGGTTCAGTTAAAAAGTTTTTCAAAGGGGGTAAGGTGTTTAAGGATGGTAACGGAATTCCTATCACAACTTATATGAAAGAATTTTCTAGTTATAATTTAGAATTTAAGTAGATTGTTTAACCACCATATCGGGAACACCCCAATAGAATATTTATTTTTGAGAATATAATAAAACAAAAAAAAGCTATCAATAAGATAGCTTTTTTTATATATTTTTTTTATCTCCTTCTTGGAAGAGCTCTTTTCTTAGGTCTGTTAGCTTCAGCCATTACTCTTCTTCTAGTTTCTTTTCTTCTACCTTCTTTTAGAGTTTCTTTTTCAGACTTTACTGTTTTTACAATTCTTTCAATTAAATCTACCATTTGAGACTCATTAAGTCTCACTATTCTTTTTTTACCTTTTGACATGTCAATGTATATTTTGGAAAATATTATTATTTATTAATAAATATACGATAACTTCAAAAACGAATCAATGTAATCAGTTTTATTCTGAAACAACTTTATAAACTGATAGTAACATGTCCACAGTAAGTTTTTTAATTTCTGCGAAATAACGGATTGCCTCACCTATAGTTTCTATATTTACAATATTAATGGTTTCATTTGACTTATTAATTAGTTTGAATTTTTTCATATTTTTTATTTTATATATTCAAATATACAAAAAATATTTTAAGTATCAGCATAAATTCCAGAATTTGGATGAGTTCTCTCAAAGTTACTTACCATTGCAGCATAATCATCATAATTTTGTAAATTTTCTGGGTTAGAAATTGCAAACCTAGCTAGTGTTTCATTATCAAATAATTTCTTTAGGTTTTCTACATCAATACTTACTAATGGGTTGTTGAATATATTAACAACGAATAAAGTTTGTAATTTATCAGAATAACCATCAAATGTTGCTTTTGTGATTTGATTATCATGTAATGTAAGAATTGTCATATTAGGTGGTAATTCACTTCCTTTTGGTGATTCTTTAATATTACATTTAGTTGCAGATACTTGATCACAATCAGTAAACATTGATAGATCTGGTAATTTTTCTATATTGATACCATCAAAATTTAAATTATCAATGTCTAATGGGATATAATCAATAATCTCAATATTGTCTTCATTAGACATTAACCATTTTAAGTATTTGTTATTATTGATTGGTCCTCTATTTTCTTTTGCTAATTTTTTAATTGACACAACACCCTCTGCATATGCTTCCTCTGGTACAAAATCAGAAGTTTTACCACCGAATCTATTTAAGTAACTAATATATTTATTATCCATTAAACCAGTACCTGATCTAATAGAATCTGCAGCCAATGTACCTAACTCACCTTTTAAGAAATTACCTAACCCCGGATATTTTGATAGTAATGATACAACACCTTCGTCACCAATACCTCTATTACTTTTATCATGAATCTGATTAGACTCAAAATGGAATTGGTAAGGGAATTTATCGTGTTCTCCTGGATTCTCCATATCAAATAATTCTTTTGGCATAATTACATAGTAATCAGATAAAGAACCATCTGGTTTTGGGTTATTTTTTCTATAACTATCAAAGTAAGAGTTACCCTCTCTACGAGTACACCAAGATGCTAAGTTACCTAATGGACCACAACTTGCGTCAATATGGTTAGGTACGTAAACTAATACATCTGAGTCGTGATAAACCACATTTGCTTGACCTAAATCAATATAACCTTTCATTTTTTTATATAACTTACTTACACCATCATCTTCTTCATCATCTTCATCATCTTGTGACATACCAATAAATGGTGAGATAACACTATATAAATGAGCTAAATCATTATATTGTCTAATATCAGAAGGGTTATCTGGTGCGTTTGGTCTATTTTTTGCCGCTGCGAATTTATTTTTCTTACTTTTCCAAAAGTCAAATACCTTTAAGAATTCATTTGCTTCTGGTAAATCTTCTGTAACAAATCTAACTGCTTGATTAATATCACCATCTTTTATGTGTTTAGCGAATACAATTAACATCCACTCAACATATTGTTTATTGGCTGAAGGATCAGCGGCTACTATATTATTAAATATTTCTTCTGTTACTCTAATCTGTAACTTTCCTTTCTTTTCAATAATATAACCCACATCAACACCATCATGACCCTCAATAGGTGTGACTTTTACTTTCTTTCTTTCTAATTTCTTTCTTACTTTCGCTGCCTCTTCGTCAGACATATCAGCAGTGTTAGGTATTATGGGTTCATTAAGTATATCTGGATTAACTACGTTGTTATTTCTAAGGTAAGTGACCCTATCCTCTTTTAATAATACTTTTAATTGTGATTCTGTTACTAATACCTTCATAGTGTGTTTTATATAATTTTTGCTAAATTAAGCGTTTTTATTCTTTTATACAAATAAATATTACAAAATTAGTAAATGTGCTATATTTCCTCTACAAGCTTTTGAAGTTTGTAAGAAAAGTATTTAGGATATTCTGTTGTTTCCTTAATAACTTTCTTAGGATCCTCACCATCAGTAATACGATATTTGATCTCATCCACAGCATCTTCATCACCTAACCACCTTAATTCAGTTAAAATGGTGTTATATGTTCTCCACTTTTTCTTCTCATCATAAGCGGCTTTATAGGTTTTCTCAAAAACAAACGTTCTAAACTCGTTATCTAATAACGACTCCCTTAAAACTTTTTTAATTGTCTGTCTCACTGTTTCTATTTTTTATTTATAAATATCTTGTATTAACTCAAAAAGTGTTGCGATTCTTTTTCCCTTCTGTCCACATGTCCTGGGTATGATATATTCCAACCCTTTATTTTTTCACCTGCGGTAGAATAATCACCATCTTTTAGTTGTTGGATAAATGATGATTTTCTTACTGTGTCACAACCACTATTAAAAACTAACGATGTTAAAACATCAAACATATTCTGAGTTATTAAAACATCAATACCTTTTGATTCCCATTCTTTGAATATCCTTCTAACACAATTTGCAGAGTATGTTAAATCATTTGAAAGTATTTTTTCAGCCTCTTCTTTTGTGATAGTCATGTTTGGTGTAACTTTAGGTTCAACATCACCTGTGGTGTGCCCATAACCTATTGTCCATTTATCACCAGAAATTTTGTAAGAGGTTAATACAGGTTTACCTTTTTGTTTTGGGTTACCTTCTTCGTAACGAATAAAATCGAATAACCATTGACTACCTTTTAATTCATAACCCTTTTTAAGATTAGTCTTATTAAACTCCTCTCTTAATATTTTTCGTATAATATGTTTCATTTAATGTTCTGATTGGTATTGTTTTATTGTGTTTACTGCATTGTCGGGTAATTCTGCTAGGAAATAACCCACATCAATTTCGCCATAATAGTTATCAATAGAATCTACCATAGATTTTTCACCCGTATATTTTAAATGTATTGAAACTTTATCCATATGTTTGGGATTTCTATTTCTATGATTTCCCCTATCCGTTAATTCTACAATGTCAGGATTTTTAATGAGTTTATCATTTTTTTGTAATACCCTATATAAATTACCCTCTTCATCATAACCCTCGAAATGTTCAGGTTTTACTTTACTTGCGGTACACCATCTAGTTCCTTGACCATATTTACACGCACCCACATGTGTTAAAGGTACGATGATTACCATATCTTCATCTTCATAGATTTTTTCAAAATCCTTACCTTCTTTAGATTTTTTTAATTTTTTAGTAAATGATTTTTCTTTTGCTTTTTGTAATTCAATATAAAGTTCATTTTCACTTTTATACTGAAATATATCTGAAGTTGGCATTTGGTTTCTGTAAGAAGACCACTCTTTAAATTTTCTATCAATAAGTTCTACACCACATTCGTACTCGACTACTAATTTGTGAACACCCTCGTAATCTCCTTTAGAATACAACTCTTCTGTCTTTTTATATGTTTTACTATAAGGGTCTTCAAAATCATAACTATACCTACCAAGTTCCTCTATATAACCATCAATGTCCGTTATTTCATCACGTTGGTATTTGTTATTTAATTTAACTTTCTTACACCATTTTTGATATGCACCCCTTAACCTTTCTTCTTGAGATTCCCTTAATATTTTTCGTATAATATGTTTCATTTACTAATATTTATTAATAAATATACGTTTGGTCATTGCCAAGTCAATTATTATGCTTATCTTTGTTATACAAAGACATAAAACTATGAAAAACTTACTTATAATATTAACAATTTTAATCTCTTCAGTTGGGTATTCTCAATCAAGTGATGCTCTAACATCATCTACACCATCAAATGTAAATGTGGATAGTGTTATCTATTACTTCATTGAATTGGTGAATGAGGAAAAATTCAGAATTGGACCTGTGTTTGATGGGGTTATTGAAGAAGTGTATGAGAAGAAATTTTACCAAAAGAATGGTAAATGGGTAAATGATACGGCTCGTATGAGTTATGCTACACCACAAAAACTTGTGATTGATAGTGGATTAACATTAGGTGCTGAACACCAAGCTGAATATTTAAGACTTTATAATAATAAACACGAAGGTGAATTATACATCAGTCATTACCAAAAAGACACTATCGAAGGATTTAAAAATCTTTATACTTGGATAGATAGATCAGAATACTTCAAAACTGAATCATTTACTGAAATCTTAACGGCTGGTACAATTGTAAATCAACACCCCAACATTAATAAAGAAATTGCAGAAAGTGCTTATTCATCATACCATAATTCGAAAGGTCACAGAAAAAAAATGTTGGGTGTTAAATATAGTAAAACAGGTGTTTCAATAAAGCTAATAACTAAAGGGTATTATATGAAGTATATTTTTGTTTGTACCCTTTCTTAAAACTTTTTTAATTGCCATTGTGTATAGGTGTACGAACCCTTGTTTGTTGTTTCATCCTCAAAAGTAGGTTTAGTTTGGATACCGTTATAAATGATTTTAACATACTTTTGAGATGGGTCAGCTTTATCAGTTGCCTGATCACACCTACCATCATTTAGTAGTTTACTACAAGGTTGAACTCTGAATTCTACCTTCCCATCCTTTAATTGTGGTAGGTTTTTACCGAATTGTTTTTGTAGCCTTTGATATAACATCTCCCCCCTATCTTTTGCCAATACCTGATTATTTTGGTAGTTTGATGTAGCCCCCTTCTTATTGTCACCAATATACTTTGATGATAGATTACTCGCACTTGATTGAATTGTAATACTATCTATCTTAATGTCAGTGTCAGATAATTTACTTTGTAAATCTTGAGCGATTTGGTTATATAGTTCATCTCTCAATCTTGTTTCATCATCAGCGAATGGTTGGTCTTGATTTCCAAATGTAATTTGAGGTACTGGTGTTTTTTCTGGTTTACCTACTTTAATACCCACCTTTTGGAGTTTAGCATCAGATGTTGGTAAGTAAAATAATACACCATCAGATGCTGTTGATAGATTCAGTTTATAAGCAAAGTTTTTATATACCCCCTCAACACCCTTAGTTGTTTTTGGTTGGAATGACATAGATACTGGTGGTTTCTTACTAATAAAAGCATTTCTATTATACTCGTTCAGTTTATTAACGAAATCCCCATAATTATTAAATCCTTTTTGTAACCCTATAGCACCACCATTAACTAAGTATATTTGATTAGATTCATTTAAATAAAGTCCACCTGTACCTTTTTTATCACCTCTTTTAATTGAACTATTCCAATCTGCAGTATTGATGACATATCCATTTGGTTGATTAGGGTTATTGTTAAATTCTTTTGTTGCCAATCCATGTTTTTGTAAGTCATTACCATATGATTGTACGATACTATCTAAAACATATTTCTTTTCATTGTCAGATTTTGAATCCCAAAATTTCTTCCCCGTTCCAGCACCTTTTTGGAAACAATTTAAAATCTTTCCGAAGTTTTCAATCGTTAATTGAGTTCCTTTAAATATTAAGGAAGCACAATCTCCACCTTGTGCAGGTTGTTCCTGTTCATTCAATAAATCAACGTTTTTAATGATATAGTCTAGTTGACTTTCTGTAATGTATATCTTTTTTCCCATGTTCTGTCTATTTTTATTATAAATATCACTTAATTAATAAAAAAATACAGAATAACCCAATTAAATTGTTTTAAGGGTATATGTACAGATATGGGGAGAAAGACACCGAAAAGAGGTAAAAAGGGGTTAAAACCACCTAAAAAGGACTCCAGGAGGGTTAAATTACTCTATCAGATACGTATGATCTGTAAAAAACACCCTAAAATCAAGAAAAAGATCAAATTTGTTAAGGATTTAGACAAAAAACTCTATTATGCGAAGGTTTGGGAGGTTACAGAGAGTCAACCACTACATATATTGGAGAATAATGATAAAAGAGGATGGAAATCGTTTCATTTAGATCATATTTACCCGATCAGCGCATCTTACAAAGATGGATTATCCCCAAAAAAGGTTGGAAACATCAAAAATCTTCAATTTATACCACATAAAGAGAATATTGCTAAGGGATCCAAGATAACTACGGAGTCAAAGAATGCTTTAAGAAGAATTAGAAGGTTAAAATAGGAATTATTTTAAAAAATCTTGTTTCTGTTAATTATATAGTGACTACCACCTAATCCGATAGGTAATTTAATCCAAATATTGTTTGATGGTGAATCTTTGTCTTTATCATTAAAGAAAAAGTCTTTAATATCAGATGGATTTATGAATTCTTTATACCATTCACATAACGTAATCTTATCCCAACCTAATGAATGTATCGGATAATACCAATATGACATAAAATAGTCTCTTTCAGTCTCCAAATTTTCTACATCATCGAATTCCATACCATTTTCTTCTTGCCATTCAACATCTTGCATCTTTTCTACCACTTCAGATTCAATATCAGACCACATATTGTCTTTTAAGTCCTCATTCCAGTAATTACTCTTACCTGATAATAAATCATCCCACACTTTTTCGAAAAATATATCAGAACAATCAAAGAATTGGGCATCAATGTATTCAGACATCTCCCAATCATCAACAACATCTACCCTTTCATTCGATTCTTCACCATAATTAAGGATATATTCTGTCATTAATTTTGTGAGGTATGCTATATCAGTACCCATAAGTAATGGGTTTGGTATTGTTGGATTAAGTGTTGTTTGAATCATATGACCGAAACCTTCATAGGTTGGAAATCCATTCTTTAAATTCAGAATAAATTCATTATAATCATCAGGATAACCGTGAAAGGTAGCATCTCCTTCTCTTCTCCTTTGGTTGTAATTTTTTATAAACTGATGTCTATTCTTTAAGATAACCTCAACAAACTTTTGCTTGGATTTATCAGTGGGTTTAAGAGATTTAGTCTCACTACCCCAAGACATATACTTTTTACCACTTTCTTCCTTTAAAATACGTTTGATTATTTTATTAAACATTAACAGTGATTATTGCTGACATTTCGTGTTTATTATGTACTGTTGGGTCGTCTATATCCCATTGACCATCCCTATAACCTTCTTCATTTAAACCTAATGTAGATTTTACCTCAACACCTATGATTTCATATATCTGACCCATCACCCTATCGATGATATCACCAGGCATTTCTTTACACCTAGAAAGGTGAAACCATGCTTCGAAAAGATGCCACCCATCATTATTAGATAGGTTTCTCTTTATCGTTAATTGTCTTTTAGCGTTACCTTCGGTATCGACAAAATCTGTATGTAAGGTAAGTATCATTACCTATAAATATATACTATCCGAATAAAGATCTAGTCTCTTCTATAACTTGCTGGATTTGTTGTTCATATTCAGCAACTTTAGTTTTTTGTTCTACATTTAAATCCATTCCAGCAGCATCTGACTTGATATCCGCAATTCTTTCTGTTAATCTATCGTGCATTCTTAAATACTGGTTGTACTTTTCAGCTTTTTGATCGTTGTCCATTCTTTTTAATTTTTAATTCTTCTATAATTTTATATAATTTATTTACCTC
>Ga0255044_10000001_pt1 | contig 53921 bp, 29 predicted proteins | sample BC1_12_21_MG_FD_183651 | JGI IMG/M metagenome (GOLD analysis project Ga0255044, IMG submission 183651) | Seawater microbial communities from Strait of Georgia, British Columbia, Canada - BC1_12_21 | ecosystem: Environmental > Aquatic > Marine > Strait | place: Canada: British Columbia... | reverse complement strand
TAATGAACTAAATACTCCTCATTGGTTAAAAGGATATAAACCTGTAGAAAAACCTCTATCAAAAACTTTACCAGGTTCTCCTAATACAAATGTTTTTACACCAGATCCAACTAAATTTTATAGAGGTATTGGAAAAGAAGGTTATGATGATGCTCTTACTACAGGTATGTTTAGACAAGCACAATCTCATGAAGCTATGCCAGGAATATCCAAACACAGAGGTGTACATTATGGTGCGGGTAAAGAAGGTTTTGAAACAGCTAGTAGCTATGATTCAGATTATATAGTTGAGCTTTCAAAAGATTCTTTTTTAGAAACTCCTACAACAGCAGGTTATCTTGGAAAACCCGTAGTTGCAACAGGAGAACATGTACCATTAAATAAAGGAAGAATACTTAAGAAGGATAAAAATGGTAATTATAAAGAAATAACTAAAGAACAATTAGAAAAAGATCAGTTAAGTAAAATACCTAAAACTACTAAAGGTCCACTTAGCCAATCAGTTCTTGATGCATTTTTAAAAGGAGAAAATAAAATATCCAAACATCAAAAAGCACCAGGACAAGTTTCATCATATGGTTTACATGATCCAATAGATGCAACTAATGATTGGCAAGTTAAAAGAGAAGCAGATGGAATAGACCCTGAAGTACAAAAAAGAATTGATGATTATTATTATAGCATACCACGTGTAGTAAAAGATATGAATAAACAAACAGCTGGTATGGCAGAATTTACTGGAATACCATCAGCTTTACGTGTTATTGACCATCCTAAACAAATTGCTAAAGATGTTGTAAATACAGCTGTTGATATAGGAGCTCTTCTAAAAAAAGAAATTAACCCTTTTGATTTTAATTCAGCTGATAAAAATATTCTTGGTAATCCATATGGTTCAGGGATTGAAGGAGCTACAGATGCAATGATTATGGCTCCTTTAATAAAACCTGCTGGAAATGTTTTAAAAGGTGCTAAAAATATAATACCAAAATTAACTAATCCTCTAAATAAAACTTTAAAACAAACCCAAATAATTGATGACATAGTTGTACCACAAATTCAACAAAAACCTACAAAATCTTTTTTTCATGGTAATAATGCATATAATCAAAATATAGATGAACAATTAGCATTAGCAAATAAAGAAATAGAAGCTAAAAACTTAGAGTTAAAAAAATTAAAAAATAATAAAAATAAAGGAATTAGAGATCAGTATAAAGATGTGCAATATAATGAATTATTAACAAGCATTGAACCTTTAGAAAATGTTGATGAATATATAAAACCTTTAATTGAAAATTTTAATAATCCTGCTGCTAGAGAAAAACTAGTTAATTTAGGAATTAAAGATCCAGATGATTTTATGAGTTATCTTATGAACGAAGTTCAATATACAAATATACCAGTAAGAAAGGCATTTGCAGGAAAACTAGCAAAAGGAAATGTAGATAATGTAGATGATTTACTTAACTTAGGTATTGATAAGCATAATAAAGTATTTAGTCATGTTCCAAATCCAACCTCTACAGTTGGTGATCATGAAATAGGTCATTTAATGCAATTATACATGGAAAAAAGAGGTTTAATAAAAAATAGATCTACTGACTTTGATAGGATTGCTTCGAAATTTTTTAGAGAAAATAAAAGAACAGATGACTTTATAGGTACTAATGAATTAGAAAAATATCAGTATACACAAAAAGATTATGGACCTAATAGAAAAAATTTATTATTACCTGAAGATAGATATAATGTTGAATTATCAGATTTACAAGATGACTTAGCGGGAGCAAAAAGAAATCTTGAATTTGACAAACAATGGGGAGGAAGTGATGAAAAATTTGTTAAATCACTTAATGATCATGTTGAAGAAGCAACTAGAAATCTTGATAATTTTAAGAAAAGATTTCCAAATCAAGATGCTCATATAGACAAGACAAGTTTGCAACTTGAACCTCTTGCAATGTTAAGAGAACTTAGAAATGAATTATATCAATCTGGAGCAATCAAGAATTTTCAAGATCCTATTGATGACAAGATATTAATGAATTTTTGGAGATCAGATAATGGAAAACAAAATAGAATATTAAGTTTTTTACAACCATCAAAAAAAGGACGTTCTGGTATAGTAGATTTAATAAATAAAACTCCTATTGTTGCTGGAGCAATTGGAACAGGAACAATCTTATCACAAGAAGAAGATGGTGGAGAAATAGGATATAAAAGTGAAGAAGAAATAAGAGATTTAATAAATCAAGGATATGATATAGAATATTTAGATTAATCTATAAACTTTATAAATTTAACAATATAATTTAAATTTTGTATATTATAATATAGTATAAGTCATGACTAAAAAAAGAAGAGTTAGAGTATATAAAAAAGGAGGAGAATCATTTAAACCTCATATGATGTATAATCCAGAAACTGGAGAGGGTGCAATGGCAAATGTATACCAAGATCATCTAGAAATGAAAAATATGGATTATGGTCATGAACCTATAATGCGTAAAGGTGGAAAGCCTTGTTTTGAATGTGGTGGTGGTGTGTATGAAGAGGGTGGAGAACTGGATATGTATCAGGAAGAAGGTGAAGTAAAGGCAATGCTTGACAAAATAAGTCAAAGTTATCCAGAATCAGGTAATCCAGCCGCTATGGATATATTGCAAAATTATATAAATACAACTTCTTTTGACGCAAATACTCAAGAAGGAAGAGATAATTTAAGTTACTATCCTTTAGTTGGAGAAGCTGCAGATGTTACAAGTGCTCTTGATTATCTTATGCAAGGAGATGTTAGTAATACTTTAATGTATAGTGGAGCTGCCGCTTTACCTTTTGTTGGAGGAAAAATAGTTAAAGAAGGATTAGAAGCAGCAGGTAAGCAACTTAAAATAGATTTTTCAAAAGCTGTAAATACTCCTAAAACATTACCTAATAAAGGTAAAACAGTAAAACCAGATTTAGGTGCTTGGGCAAAACATTGGAATATAAATACATCAGGTTTTGCTAATAAAGGGGCTAATTTAAGTACATTAACAAAAGAAGCATCAGAACATGGTTTTAATGTAGTTCCTTATTATGACAAAAATAAAGTATTACAATCTTATAGAATAGTAGATCCTGCAACAAACAGAAATGTTAAATTTCAAGAAGGAGGTCCTCAAGAGCAAGAACAACCAATGTCTTTATATGATGATAAGAAACAACAATTTATAAATATATTACAAGAAGAAGTATCTGAACATCAAGAAGAACAATTATATAACTCATTATTAGAAGAAGCAGATATGATTGAAAACATGCCTTATCAATTTGCAAGAGAAGGTGGTCAACAATGGATGCAGAAAGCTTCTGATTCAATGAAGAAGAGAGGAACTGTTGGTTCATTTACAAAATATTGTGGAGGTAAAGTAACATTAGAATGTATAAAAAGAGGATTAAATTCAAATAGTAAAGCTATAAATAAGAAAGCTGCATTTGCAAAAGCATCATGGAAAGTTGCAGGTAAAATGCAAATGGGTGGTTACATTCCAATGTATCAAAAGGAAGGTCAAATACAACCAAGAGGAATAGCTCCTATAAGTACTGAAGCTAATCAAGAATTTACAGGAGATTCAAATGCATCTAATAATCAATTATCAGATTTAATTAATAGATATATGATTCGTGTCAAACCTCCTCAAACTTTTACTGAGCATCTTGATGTAATGGAGGGAGACTCTAAAAATAATAGTTATAAAAGTAAAGGTCAAGATGTTACTTATAAAAGACGTGTATATGGAGATATAGGAAACATGAATGTTAATGCGTCTAAACCTCTAACTGATGAGCAAAAATATCAAAATGCAGTAATGAATCCTGATGTTTTAAATCTTTTATCTCCAACTGAATCAACTGGACTACCTGAAAGACCTTTAAGAGCTCCAATAAAACAATACCGAGATATTAATCCTTCCTTTAAATATGATAAAGGTGGTGAATCAGATGATGACAATTGGTTTGATAAATGGAATAAAGCTACTGATTCTAATGTTCCATCTTGGAGTTATACAGATCAAAATATTGATTTGTTACAAGCATCAAAACCTGAATATGAAGGTTTAGATTATGGAATAGATTATAAAAATACTGATGCAAATAGAGAGTCATTTACATCTGATTATATAAAAAATTATTATGATAATGCTGGTGATACTGGCGGAGGCGGGGATCAATTTTCAAGCTTTAATGATCAAGAATCAGGTATTGCAGGTACACCAAATTATAATCCTAAATTAGATTTTAACTCAAAAGAATATGATGCAGATTATCAATCAAAGGTTTCTGTAGGAACTGATGAAGGAGTTTTATCAGGTGTTGGTGATCCAGATAACAAATCAAGACTTAGAATGTTTGGAGAAGGTTTAGGTAAAAAAGCTTTATTAAATCCTGTTGCTACAACTGAATTATTAGCTAACTTTACAAAGGGAAATAATTATAAGCAAAAAAGAGGTGCAGGTATGACAGATAATCTTGTTGCAGATATGCAATATAGAGGTGCACTTGGAAAAAGAGAATCAGAAGATCAAGGTGCTTTAGGATATGGTATTAATCCAAATACTGGTAAACAATGGGAGTTTTCAACAGGTGCTGACTCTTATGGTTTATTTAATGCTCCAGTAGGTCGAAAAGGAATGCAAGTAGGAGATGTACAAGAAATGTCTCCTCAACAAATTGAAGAATTTATATCAATGGGTGGACAAATAGAATTTTTAGATTAAATTATATAGTATGAGAAAAGTTAGAATAAAGAAATTACCAGTTGCAAGAGGAGGAGCTCAAGTCCCTTATGGCAATCAAACTTTTAGTGCTAATACATTGAATGATTATAGTGATCCTAAAACTGAAGTTAACAGAACATTACAACCTGTTAAAAAAGGAGAAGCAGCAAACATAGAAGCTGAAAAAGGAGAAGTAGCTGTAACAAATTATAATGGTAGTGATACAGGTCAAGGTTTGACTAGTACGCCATCATTTGGAGATGGTATTCCTGAAACTTATATAATTGGTGGAAAAAGACATGCTCAAGGTGGAACAGCTTTAGATATTCCAGAAGGTTCTTTTATTTTTTCTGATTATAAAAAAGGAAAAGATGGAGAAAGAGGAATGAAGATTTCTAATGAAGGAGCTTTAGAAATGTTTGGAATGAAAGGTCCTTCAACACCTGCTGACATAGCAAAGAAGTATAATTTAAATGATTATAAGAAAAGATTACTTTCAGGTGATACAGACCAATATGATAAAACTACATCTGAACTAATGATAAATAACTATATGCATAAACTTGGAGGTCTAGCTCTTATACAAGAAGCACATAAAGGTTTTCCAAATGGTGTTCCAGATATTGCTATGCCTTATCTTCAAACAAACAATATTGATCCTCAAATGTTTATGCCTCAAGAAGAACAAGGACAACAACAACAAATGCCTGAACAAAGAATGCCTGAACAACCAATGGCAAGATATGGAATGGATATACCAATGGCTCAACGTGGTTATTTTTCTCCTGAACAAAGAGAAATAAGACGAAATAGAAGAGATGATAAAAGATTTAATAGATTCTTAGTTAATGAATACAAAGATGCATATACTGATAAGTTATCTCAAGATTATTATAGTCCAAAAGGCGGTTTAGAATCTAAATTAAATGAATTAGGATTTGATGAATTTAAAGATAAACAAGGTAATCCATTAACTTTTACAGGAGAAGAAGGGACAACACCTATTTCACAAATTTATGATACTGAGCAAGGAAGACTTACACCTAGAGATTTTAGAAAAATAAAAAGAGATTATAGAAGTACAATTAAAGAAGGTTTAGATGATCCTACAAATTTAGATTTATATGACAGAAGTTTTAATGATGGTAGAAGAGGAACTCCAGGTTATGATGATTTAGGTGAAGGTAGAAGAATGTATAATTATAATGAATACTTTAATGATACAAATACTAATAAAAATGCATTTACATTTGATGAAAATATGTCATTAGAAGATGTAAGAAATCAATATGATGAAAGAAACAAAAGAAGAAATTTATCAGGATTCCTAGATTCTTTTAGAAAAGATGATACTCAAGATGAAGCTAACAATCCTTTTAGTGATGAAAACTTTTATGCAAATAAAGATCAAGGACTTTATGCAAATGTTGATAGGCAAGGTAATGCAAGAATGACAGGAACTGGAGATCAAAGAGTAAAAGATAGAAATAAACAAATTTTAGAATCACATGATTTTGAAAATACAGCTTTAAATCCTAATACAAGAGCTAACATTGATGCAGCTATTAAAGGTGATTTTAATAATTTCCAATCTATAATGGAAGAAAATATTGGAGAATCAAAAAGTGGAACAATGGGTTCTACACCTCATACACCACAAGAAATAGCAGGATATGATATTGATGGTGATCTTACAGGAAAAAAACAAATGAAAAATAATAAACCAAAACAAGGTATTAGAAAATTATTTCCTGAATTAAAAAATAATGTACAATTATTTAATTCACCTCAATCTGAAATGATGAGAATGATGAATGTTAATATGGGATGGGATCCAAGAGTTGCAGCAGCTATTGCACAAGGTTTAATACCTTCTGAAGACAGAAGTAAGTATCTTAAAGGTACATTAGATATTGATGATATAAAAGGTATTGATTTAAATCAAGTAGATCCTGATAGATTACTTGAAGAATTAGCTGATATTTATAAAAATACAGATCCAAATACTAGAGGAGAAAATTACTTAGCATGGAAAGAAAGAATTAATTCTCTTGCTAAGAGACATAATTTAGAAGTTCCTGCTGAAATAAGTGATGTAAGTAAAGATTCAAGAACTAAGGTTGTAAGAAATATTCCTGAAATGCCTGAAGGTTTTAAACCTAGTTTACAAGAGTCAATGGATGCTTTAGATGCAGGAATAATATCTTCTGGTATGACTTCTGATCCAGCAGTTATAAAAGAACAAAATAAAAAAATATATGAATGGCTTAATAAAGATACATTTTCATCTGCAAAACCAGAATACAGACATGGAGGCTCTTATAAGAAATACCAAGGAGGAGATGAAGTAGATGATGATATGGTAAAAGTATTAGGTTTACATGATGGTTGGGTATGGGATCCTGTAACTAAAAAAAGAGTAGAAATTGATTCAAGTAAAGATAATAGACAGTGGTCTGGTAAAACTACTAGAACTAAAGCAATGGCACTTAAAAATGCAATAGATGATTATCTTAGGAATAAAGCAATTATAGAAAGAGATTATTGGAAGGCAGGAAAGACATTAGGTAAAGGAAAAGCAGAGTATATTCCAGAAAATAAATTAGATACTCCAGCTGGTAAAGCTTATTATGCTTCAATAAATAACTTAATGAAAATTAGTAAAGAGTCAGGTATTGATATACCTGATTTAAGAGGTAAGTTTGAATATGAAGAACTGGAAAAAATTAAAAATTCAAATCTTCCAACAGCTCAAAAGCAAGCAAAAATAGCAGAATTAGAACAAAAAATTGGAACAAATAATAAATATGGTTTTAGTCATCATAATTTTAATCCCTACATTGATATGGTAGATATAGTAACTGATAAAGTTATTGAAGAACCTGAAGAAAAAGAAAAAACTCCAATGGATGTTACTAAACCAGGTTATGTACAACCTAATTATGGATATGTAAATCCAAATAATTTTTTAAGAGGTCTTCGTATTCCACCAAAAGAAAAAAGAGATTTTGTTATGACTCCTGGAGCTGATTCAGATGTTGCTTTATTAGAAAAAGATTATTTAGCAAATAAAGTTTTAGCAGATACAAATGCACAAAGAGAAATGCAAAGATCATATGCAGGGAATAAACAAATGATTGCTCCTGACTTTGAAAATCAAATGAAAGTATCTAATAGTATTGATCAAGCAAATGTTAATATATTAAACCAAGATGCAACTAGACGTTTTCAAGCAGACTCTCAACTTAATGCATTAAATGCAAGAGAGCTTAGTGATTATTTTGCAGATTTAAATAAAGAAGATTTAAATTATCGTAAGAGATGGTTAATGAGAAATGACATAGGCAGAATGTTAAATAAATCAGATGCAGAAAATGCAATTAATTTAGGTTTATTAGCTACTGATCAGTATGGTATAACAAACTTTGCTCCTAATTTTGTAGGTCCAGGTAATCAACTTGATGGAAGAAAGTCTCCAGAATTAAGTTGGGATGAACTTAGACAATTACCTAAAGAAGAGTTTGATAGGTATAATAAAATGAAGACTTGGCAAAAACAAAATAGAGCCTCTGCATATACACCTAATAATCAATACTCAGCATACATGAAAGGACTAAGAAATCCTAATATAGACCCTAGATATTATAGTTAATTAATTTGTATATTTACAATCATGCCACAATATATTAAAGACATACCAGAATACGTACCACAAATACAACCATGGCAACCTAATTTGCAGTTGTATCAAAATGCTTTGTTACGTAGACAAAAACAATATGATACTAATTTTGATAAAGTTAATTCATTATATGGTAGCTTATTTAATAGTGATTTAACACGTCCTAGTGATATTCAAATGAGAGATGAGTTTTTAAAACTTGCTGATTTTGAAATTAAAAGATTATCTTCTGTTGATTTATCTAATCAACAAAACTTAAGAGCAGCAACAGACTTGTTTAAACCTTTATATGAAAATGAGAACTTTATACATGATGTTTCATATACTAAGAAATTAAAATCTTCATATGGTCAAGCTGATGCACTAAAGAGATGTACTGATCCAGAAAAATGTGATGGAATGTATTGGGATGGTGGTGTTCAACATTTAAATTATCAAGCTCAAGATTACGCTAATTCTACAGATGAAGAAGCTTTATCAATGCGAGCACCTTCATATGTTCCTGCTCAAAACTTAGCTAAAGATGCTACTAAGTTATTAAAAGATGCAGGGTTTGAAACTAAAGTTGTAACTTTTGAAGGAAACAAAGGTCAATATATATTTACTACTGAAAACGGTGAAGCACTAAAAGCTCCTTTAACTAGTTATTTAAATAGTGTGTTTGCAAATGATCCTAAATACACATCTTATTATAATGTTAAAGCTGATTTGCAAAAAAGAAATTGGTTAGGTGAAAATGAAAAATATTTTGCTACTCCTGAAGAAGCTGAATCAAAATATGCGATGAATGCTTTAAACGCTTTATATGATATTTATGATGAACAAGATTTACAAATTAATAGAGTTTCTAATGAAGTTGATCAAGAGTTAAGTTTGTTTGAAAAGTATCTTAAAAACCATGAATCTCCTAATAATAATTTAAAAACTGAAAGAGTTGCTCAATTACAAAGTGAAAAACAAGTAGTTGAAGCAGAAAAACAAAGATTAGTAAAAGTAAATTATCTTTTAACTAATGGTATTGATATAAATGATATTAATACATATAAAGATAGAATCAATAGTATTGTAGCACAAGAGTTATTACAAACTGAAATAAACGGTTTTGCTAAATCTTGGCAAGAAGGAAGAGTAAAACAAGAAGTTAAAATAAATCAGTTTGCAAAATCAGGATATGATCATGAATTAGCTCTTAATAGAATGGAACGTCAGCATGATCTGGATATAATAAAAATGATTGCTAAAAATAAATTAGAAGGTGGTAAAAATAAAAAGCTAACTAAAGAAGAAAAAGCTAAAATTGCATATGAAGATAGAGTAAATAAAATAAGAACTAATAATTCAATTAATCAAAAGTTAAATAAAAAACCATTGGCAGATCAAGGAAAAGAATTAATAACATTAGTTGAAGAAGTAAGTAATGACGAAGGTGAAAAAATAAAATATTATACTAAAAATTATCCTCAGCTTTTTATAGATAATATATCACAAAATTCAGATTTATATAAATTAACAGCTCCTGGTTTATATGATATTTTAGGTATTACTGATCCTGATACAATAAATACTATGGGACCTTCAGCGTTAAAAGAGATGATCTCCGCACTTCCTGATAATGCTGGTGAAGGGAAACCTAGTATTCAAATGGTAAATTCTTATATAGACGGTTTAATAAATAATTATCATGATTATCAACCTGATTTAAATTCCCCTGAAGCTAAAAATGCTGGTTTATATCCAAATATGTTAGATGATAAAGCAAAAGAAGCATGGAATAATACAGAATACAATTTAAGTTCAGTGAGAAGAGAAATGGCTAAATCTAATAATAAAATAATTAAAGTAAATAAGCAAACACAAACTGCTATAGATAAGAATATTGATATATTTTATAAGGGAGAAAAAGATGGAAAAAAATATGATGGAGATTATGAAACTATGCATAATCTATATCCTAAAAAAGATGAATTAAGTGTTGAACAAATAAATTCAATGCTTATTGATTTTAAAGCACCAGTTGGTAGTACTTTAAAAACAGAAGATGAATTTATAAAAGATTATTTGTATTTAGTAAAAAAGGGTCAAGTAACAGGTATTCAAGGAGGAGGAACAGGATTTTATAAAGAGTTTGGAGATGAAGTAACAAAATATTGGACTTCAGGATCAACATTGATGGGTATACCAAAAAAACTAAAAAAAGACTGGAAAGATATTGCAACATATCATGCAGTAGATATTTATAAAAGTGCTTCAAATGGATTTTTTGAGTTTGCTGCACAACATGTTCCTCGTTTTGATGGAATTGATACTAAAGGTGGAAATGAATTAACAGCAAAAACTACTTTAATGAACATTAATACAAAATTTGATGATTCACCTGCAAATGAAGAAGTTTTTCAAATTGCAGATATTATAAAAAATAATCCTAATATAGAAACTATTATTGAGGGGGATATATCATCAAATGACTCTAAAAAATCTGCTATATCAGATTTAGTATTAGATGACTTAACTGATAATAATAGTAAAGGTTATGATTTTAAAGTTGAGTTTAATCCTTTATTTCCTTTAGATGAGGGAACTGATGCAGATCCTGATTATTCTTATTTTAAAGTTACACCTAGTCTTGACTTTGTAAAAAAACATTCAGGAACTGAAAACTTACAAGGAGCTACATATGATTGGAGTGAATATAATAAAGGTATTATATATAAAGTTCCAAAAGATCAAATAGAAGATGTAGATCTTTATGTTTCTAAAGAAGATAGAATTGATCAAAATTTATTAAATGAAATTAAAATTACTGAGTTTTCAAATACTTCAGGAACTACATTTGCTAATGTTGTTGAAGAGAATGGTCAAAGATATTTAGTTGTTAAGGGTACAGTATTAACTAATAAAATAATTAAAGATAAAAACGGTGATGATATGTTAACTGATGTTTCAGTACCATACTCTCATTCTGAACTAATTGATGAAGATTATAATGCTGATGAGATGTTTAATAATTTATGGGCAATATTACAAGAAAATGAATCTTATAATATTAGTGTTATTAATGATTATAATAATTCTATTAAGAAATAATTCATATGGATGAAGAACAAGATATTCCAGAACTAGATAATAGTTCTTTATTTAATCCTTCTAATCAAGGTCTGAATATGGATGTTAATCAACCTGATTTAACTCCAAATTTTCCTGATTTACTAAGTCCTGAATCTCCGTGGGATAATGGTCCATATAAGAATATAGCAATTTCAAATACTGAAGCTGGTAATTTAAATAATCCTCCACGTCAAGTAGTTGATGATCCAGTGGCTCGTTTTAATAATAATATTTCAAATGCTATAAGTAATTCTACAGATGATAATATAGCAGGTGCTGTTGGTACTTACAATGCAGATTATGATGGTTACAACTTTGAAAGATATTCAAGTCATACAGATTCTGGTTTATTTCAAAAATTAGGATTTTCTCCTTTTAGAGATAATGAAACTTTATATAATAATCATAGTTCTGGATGGAAAGATTGGCAAAGAGGTAATAATCAATTTTGGAATGTTTTTGGAGTTGGTTTTAAAAATTATTTTACAAGTTATGGTGATATATTTTCTGGTGACATAACAGGTTCTGATCTTGAAGGTGCAAGAGGAATGGAAAGAGCAATGGCTATTGGTAGTTCATCTAGAGAAGGTATTGCTTCTTGGGCAAATAATACTGTTATAAATTCAGGAATGACCTTTGGTATGATTGGAGCATTTATGGCAGAAGAAGCTGCATTAGTTTTTGGTGCTGCTTTAGCTGGTATAGGTACTGCTCCTGCAGGTGGTGCTGGAGCTACTCCTTTTTTAGCAAAAATGGCACATGGGGCATTTAGATTTAAACAAGGTATACAGGCAAGTGCAAGAATGAGTTCAATTGGTAAGTTTGGAAGAGTAGGAGGAGGACTCATTAGTGACATGAAAAAAATTAATGAACTTGGTGCAGCTAGAGTAGCATGGAATACAGTTAAAAACACTGGAAAAATTATAAATCCACTTGAAGGTAGTATAGGTACAGGAAGATTATTAGCTGCAAAAAGTGCAGCAAACAAAGTTAAATCAACTGAAAATGCTGTTGATTTTATTGATGGCTACACTATGTTTGGAGCTATGGTTAGAGATGTGCGTAATGTTAATATGGCATTAGCTGAGTCTAAACTTGAAGCAGGTTTAGTTGAACTAGAAGTTTCTAAAAAAAGATATGAAGAACTTGATAAACAAGAAGGTCCTATTTCAGAAGAACAAGTAAAATCAATAACACATGATTCTAAGAAAGCTGGATATGAAACTTTACTTTGGAATTTTCCATTAATATATGGAACTAACCAAATTGTATTTGATGGTATAATGCAACCTTTTAGAAGATTTAAATCTAAGCTTCCTGGAGGTCAGATTGCTGATGTTTCAAAAGTAGCAAAAGGTGGTTCAGCAACAATTGAAAATTTTACTGCAAAACCTTGGTTAAAAAGATTTTATAAACCTAAAAATATTGCAAGAAATATAGGAAAATACACTTCAAGAAACTGGGCAGAAGGTGTTCAAGAATTATATCAAGAAGGAATTGCTGCAGGATTAACTGATTACTATGTTAAAGATGAATTAGAAAGAGGAGGTTATTATAATACTATGATACAAGGAATGAACACTATGAAAAGTATGGAAGGCTTTGGAGTGTTTATGTCTGGATTTACAATGGGTGGATTAGTAGGGTTTACTGGAGGAGCTAAATCCGCTGCTCTAGATGTTTATGCTAGAACAGGAAGTAGAGCTGCTAAATATAAAGCAAATCAAAAAAAAGAAGAAGATGTAAGAGAAGCAAATATAAAAATGCTAAATGAAGTTTTTAGTAGTCCTCTTAAATATGCAAACGCCTTACAAGATAATGTAGTAAATCAAACAAGAATTGAACAAGCTAAAATTGATGCAATAAAAAGTGGAGATGTTAAAGCATATAGGGACCTTGTTAATACTCAACAATATACTCATGTATCTAGTGTATTAAAATTAGGTTTATATGATGGTTTTGTAGACAGAATAAAACAATTTCAAGAATTAGATGATCAATCTTTACAAGAAGCTTTTAGTTCTTCTATGACTCTTGAAGAATTAGAAAATACTGATTTAAGAGCTAAGTTACAAAGTGTTTTAGATAATGCTGAAAATATAAAGAAAAGAAAAACAATAGCAGATCAAGAAGTAAATCCATTTAATCCAAATGCATTTAAACCAGATACTATAGAAAGAGAGCAAGCAGAAGAAAATTATATATCATTTGAAGACGCAAAAGATAAACTTGTATTTATGCAATATAGTTTTGATAAGACATTAGAAAGGATGACTAATATAGCAAATACTATTAGTTCAAATAAACCTTTGTCAAAAGTATCATCAACTGATTTTACTATACTATTAAATGAAATTAGTATGAATCAAGAGTTGGATATATTAAATTCTGATATATTTTCAAGAGAGCAAAATGAATCAATGACCAAGTCTCAGAAAAAACAACTTAAAAATCTTAAGGATAAAAGAGAAAAATTAGAGACATTCAATACTAAACTATCAGAAATAAAAGAAGAATTTAAGAAAAAGAAAAAAGATAAACCAGCTGATGAAACTGAGATTCAATATGAAGGAACTTTAAATGGTAAAAAACAAAAAATTAAAGGAACTATTATAGAAGAACTAGATGATGGTAAAGTAAAAGTTAAAAGGTCAGATGGTAAAACTGTTACAGTATCAAAAAATAATATTTCTTATTTAAGCGTTCAAAATGCAAAAAATACTGAAAGGGTAGTTAATGATCTTTTTGATTTATATGAAGATTACTTAAAAGTTTTGGCAAGATCAAATGGAGAATATATAACAAGTGATAAAATAAGAGAATCATTTGAACTTATACTTGATCATCATGAGCTTGAGTCAGATGCTTTAAATCTAGAAAATGCAGTTAATATACTTTTGAATCCAGGAGGATTTGAAAAGTTTAGACAAAATGCCTTTAAAGAATTTCAAAGAAATTTTAGTAACAAAGAAGAAGATTTAAGATATGCATATGATAAATATAGAAATCTTTTAAACGGAAATATTTTTGCAAATAAATTATGGGATGCGGGTTATTGGATACAGCCAATTTGGTTACCAGTAATAACTAAAGGCAATAGTGGTATGAATCAAAAAATACCTTTTTATTATAAGTTTGATGATAAAGAAAATGCAGGACAGGAAGTAACTGATGAAAAAGATTTAGCGGAAATACAAAAGGTAGTTGATGAATTCTTAAAAGAATCTAAATTACCTAGTATAAATGTGACAACGGATGTAGTAGTAGAAGAAGAAGAAGGGGAGGAAAAAGGGAAAGGAAAAGAGGATGAAAAAGAATTATCTGTAGATACTGCAATTGAAGATCTTCCAAAAGAATTATTTGAAAAGTTACAAAACAGATTTTTAAAGTTTGCAGAAACAAATAATATTGATATAGACAATTTAGAAGGTGGTGAATTTCAAAATTGGTACAAAGACAAAAAGAATAAAAAAATTATAACAGGAATTATAAATACTTTTAAAAATAAAAAAGGTGACCCAAAAATAAAAACTAAAAAGAAAAAGCTTACTGAAATAGAAAAATTAGAAGAAGCCATAAAAAATGCTTACAAACAATTAGAAGAGTTGTTAGATGACTATGAAAGTAGTAGTCCTATAATTCAAGCTCAAAATGCAAAAATAGAAGGATTAGAAAATAAACTAGCACAATTATCATCTGAATCTCAACCTACAGATTTAACTATTACATTAAATGATGAAATAATAAATGAATTAGATCCAGATGCAAGGTCAGGATACTTTTTTAAAGGTGTGAACAATAAAATAAAAAATTTAGACGAAGTGAAAGATAAAGGACAAACCTTTATAGATGCTAAAAATAGTCTTAAATTAAAATATTTTGGTTACATTAGTTTTGATGAAGTTTTAGGTAGAGAAAATAAATTAAATACATTAAGAGGTATATTAAAAAATTATCCTACAAAAGCAGATAAAGTTAATACTGAAAAATATGAATATCAAGAAGGTACAGATTTATTGACTGTTTATATGCCTCAAACTTTAAAAAATTATTTTGAAGGTCAAGGTAAAATGAATGTATATTCATTTGAAAGAATGAAAACAACTCCAGATATAGATGAACATGAAAGACAAAGTATAATTTCAAATTATATAAATGAAATAAAAGATAGACTTAAAAAAGCTGGATCAAATGCAGATCAAGAATTTGAAAGATGGACAAATGAATTTACATCAAATAATGATAAAATTGGAAAAGGTAAAGATGAAATAAAATTATATAATGATGAAATAAATGATATTGATGAAATCTTAAATGAGTATTTAAATGAAGTATTATCTAATGTGCCTATTGAAGATATTGAAGTAGGTCAGGTATTTAAATATAAAAGAAAAAAATATTATATTATGAATAAAACAAATGATGAAATATTATATAAATCTGTTAACATTGCTGATTTAGAAGAATATGAATTTACAGAAGAAATTATGAAAGATAAAAGTTTTAAACTTATTAATGATACTGCTCCTATTGAAGATGATGATGTAAATCCAACTGATGGGGAAGCTGGTGCAGCAAATGAAAATCAAAATAATATAGAAATTTCTAATGACCAAATCAAAAAAGGATTTGATGATGCAATAGATCCGCTTGCTGCAATGAAAAATTCAAGTAATAAAACTAAAAATAATTGTTAAGTTAAATATTTTAGAATATGTCTGTTAAATGTGTAATATTAAATGAAGAACAGCAAATAGCAGTTTTAGGTGTTGCTTCAGCTTTTGCTAAACAATCTTTTCAAAAAGATGAGTTAATTAATGTTGAAAATATTATTGATACTTATTATAATGCTTCAATAGAAGACGGTGTAGTACCTTTAACAGCATTATCTCTTATGCAATTAACACCAAGTATAATGTTGCAAGTTATATCGGGAAATCAAGAATTATTGTTGCAACAAATAGGTAAAGGTTTTAGTTTAGATAATTTAGGAAAATTAGTAGAAGAATTTAGTGATTTTAACAAGTTTTTTAAATATTTTAAAATTGATCCTTCTACATTATCTCGTAAACAAAAAAAGAAGTTAAAAAGAAATAATGCAGGAAATTCAATAGATGAAAAAAGTAGAGTAACAAATGTTATTTTTGATGCTAAACCGCAAGATGTTGCGTCAACAATAACTAGACCTCACTTGTATGCTGCACTATCATCTCAACAAGGAATCTTAGATAAAGAAAATACATTTTATAAAAATTTAAAAAAAGCATTTGCATTAGCATTAGATAAATCAGATAATTTATCAATGTCTGATCTTACTTTTGGAGGACATACAGGTTTTAAAATAACTCTTATGTCTCAAACAATGTTGAGAAAAGAAGATTTAAGACCAGATCATTTAAGAAGAATTACTGATAAAGAACATATTGATTATAGATGGGATGAAAAATTAAAAAAAGATGTAGTTCAAAAGAAACAAACATTAGCTCAGAGAAAAGTAGATTATCAAAATGGTATATCTGCTGTTATTACAGATAATAATGGTAATATATTATATTTTAAGGAAGATGACTCTGGTAATTATAATGTGGTATCTGCTGAAGAAGGAATTGCTTCATATGATAATGTTAGAAGAACTTTTGGAAATAAAGAAAATTTTTATAGAGGTTTAGCATCTTTTCAAGATGTAGCTAAAAAAACTGGAGAATCAGTTAAAGAAGTTAAAAAAAGATTTGATGCAGATTGGAAAGCTGTAGATGATGCAATAAAATATATTCAAAGTGATAAAAAGAATAATAAAGTTATTACTGAAATTACAACTGTAAATCCAGGTCATGCAGTTGTTAACTATGAAGAAAAGGTTCCATTAAGTGAAATAAATTTTAATGAAACTTTACCTTTTGATATTGAAATAGAAAAAGTAGGAGAGAATAAAGGAAAGGCTGTTATAAAAGTTTCTGATCCTTTTACACCTAATATACCAATAGATTATTTACTTCTAAAGGATACTAAGTACGCAGATTTTATAAAAGAACTTCTTTTAAATGATGACTTGGATATAAAGGCTTTAGAAAGAATTAAATTAATTAAACAATATACGTATATAAGTGATTATAAATATAGTTATGACAAAAAAAATCCAAAAGAATTAATTGTAAAAAATAAAAAAGGGGATGTATATACTAAGAAGCAATTAAAAAAAGATATAGAGAAAAAAATAGAAGGTTATAAATATTCTATAACAGATAAAAATAAAAAGAAAATAGAAAAAAGCTTTGTTTTACAATTAAATCTTGATTCACGATCATTAGGAACTAAAATAAATGATATAATTTCTATAGAAAATAATAAAGTTGAAACACAAGAAAAAGATTATAATGATTTTGTAAAAGAAAACTTTTCATCTCCTTTTGTAGTTAATGCTGAAGGTCAAGTACCATTACTTGGAGGTTATTACACTTTTTCTGTATCTGATTTAAATAATCTTAAAAGAAATAAAAGAATAATAAAAGGTAATACAAGTCTTAAAAATTCTTCTGTAGCTAATAGTATAGTTGTATTAGATCAGATTGTAGCTAGATCAGAAAATTTTATATTATCGCCTGATAAAAAAACATATATTCAACTTGATGAAAATAGAAATGTAATACGTACTTATAATAGAGTAACGGATGTAATATCTGAATCATCTGACACTCTTGATAATTTAAGAGAAGTAGAAAAAAAAGATGCATTTGTGTTTAATGATGATGGAACTATAAATATTGATAGAAACAGGCTTGAGTCTAGTTATCTTTTAGATTTATTAGATAATCCTATAGATAAAAATAATAACACTGAAGAAGATGCAATATTAAGAATTAAAACAGGAGCAGTTATTGGAACTACTTTTGATGAAATTTTTAGAGATTATTTTTCTGAAGATGGTCCCAAATTATATAAAAACTTTATTGCTAATAGTGAGTTTAAAAAGAACGCAATTAAAAGATCAGCGTATAAAGATGTTATTGATGCAATTGATTATTGGACTGAAGAAAATATTTCAGAAGATGAAAAAGTTTATTCAGAAGGAATGCTTGTTTATAATGATGAGTTAGGTATAGCAGGAACATTAGATCTTTTAACTATAAATAAGAAGACTGGAGAAATAAAGATTTGGGATATGAAAACCAAAAGAGCTGGTAGTAAGTTCTTTGACAGTGGTTTTGAAGGTAGTGAAAGTGATGCTTCTAAGTTTTCAAAACAATTATCAACATATAACATTCTCTTAAATAACACAGATGGTCTTAGTGCATCTGAATTATTAATAATTCCTATTAAAGCTGCATCTGTAAGAGGTGAATATACAACTTATCCATCTGAATTTTCTGGAATTGAAAAACCATATAAATTAAAAAAATTAGAAAAAATACCTAATTTAAAACCAACACAACAAGTTACTAAAGTTATTTCTGGAGGGCAAACAGGTGTAGATCAGATTGGTTTAGAAGTTGGAAAAGCATTAGGAATGAAAACTGGTGGAACAGCTCCTGTAGGATTTTTAACAGAAGCTGGTAAAAAAGACCCTTCTTTAGCAGAAAAATATGGTGTCAAAGAAATCACAGCAGAAGAACAGGATAAATATGCAGAAGGTAAAACTGATGCTTATACTGCTAGAACAGAAATGAATACTTTAAATTCAGATGGAACAGCTTATTTTGCTACTAGTGCAGATAGTGCAGGAAAAATTGCTACAGAAAGATATGCTAAAAAACATAGTAAGCCTTTTATTCTAAACCCTACAGCGGAACAATTAAGAAAATTCTTAGCTGATAATAATATTAAAACTCTTAATGTCGCAGGTAATAGAGGTAGTAAACTTACCGCTCAAGAAAAAACAAATATTAAAAATATTCTTACTACTGCATTAAAAGCTCAACCAACACCACAAACTAGTGAGGTTGAAAGAAAAGGAACTATAAATGTTTATTGGGGACAAGCTGAATCTGAAAAATCTACCAAAGTATTATCTAATTTAGCCCCAAGAAAATTTACTTGGGAAGGTAGAGAATATGGTAGTGTAGAACATGCTTATCAATCTAATAAGTCTGGTACTTTTGATCAAACAACTTATAATAAATATAATAATCTTAAAACTACACCTGGATACGGAAGAAAAATAAGAGGCAAAGCTACTGTTGCACAAATGAAAGCAGCAGATAGTTTAGGTTTAATGAAGCAACTTGTAGTTGAATCATTTAAACAAAATCCTAATTCAGAACCTGCTAAAAAGTTAATGCAATATGAAAATTTCACGCATAATACTAATCAGTTAATTGACCAAGCTTTTCTTGAAGGTTTAAAATTAGCTCAACAGGAATTAGAATCTACTCAACCAGCACAAACTAGTGAGGTAAAAATAAAAAAAGAACCTAAAAAGAATAATACAGGATTTAATTCTACTGATGATCTTTCTGAAGAATTATATAGAACAAAACCTGCAGGAGAAACTCAAAGAGCCGAAACAAAAAGACAACAAAAAAGAGCTAAACAATGGTATGATTCAAATCCTATGTCTAAGTATTTACCATATGAAATAATATCTAATATTGTAAACTCTAATATATATGCACAGTTTACAGTAGATGGTATAACATTACATGATGGTTTTAATTACACAGATCTTTACCATGAATCATGGCATGGTTTCACCCAATTATTTTTAACTCTAGAAGAAAAATCTGAATTATATAATGAAGTAAAAAAAGATACTGGGACTTTTGTAACATATAAAGGAGTAACTAAAAAGTTTTCTGAAGCTAATGATAAAGAAATAGAAGAGTATTTAGCAGAAGATTATAGAGCGTATGGCCTTTCAGGAGGAAAAATTACTAAGAAAGATTCTCCTAAAAGAAATAATATATTTAGTAGAATATTTAACTTTCTAAAATCTTTATTTACTAATACTTCTTATGAAAGTGCAATTGTAAGGCCAGAAATATTAAATTCAGTAAGAAAATTACAAAAAGAGCTTTATAATGGGGATTTTGAACAGAGAAATTATTCTATTAACAATGTTAAATGGGGAAAACTAAATTACGGAATAGAGTCTTTAAATGAAAATGTAGAAAATTTAGACATTCAAAAGTCAAGAGTATTAATGAAATCTATAGATTCATTTATTTCTACATTTATTAATATGAGGATTGATCAAGATAAAAATACTAAATGGTCATCTGCATGGCATACCGCTCCTGAATTTTTCTATAAACATGCATATCAATTTGCTTTATATAAGTTTACAGAACTTAGAGAAACTGCAGATACAGAATATAAAAAAGAATTATTAGATTATGCAATATCTCAATGGGGTGATATAAGTGATTTAGGATCTACAAAAGGTGTAGCAGCATATCATAGAAATAACTCTAAATATACAGGAAGTTTAACTGATTCTTTAGATGCAGAAGCAGTAAAAGACTTAATAAGTGTTAACACAGAAAATCAACAATGGCAACAAGTAATTGAAGGGTCAAGTAATAAGCTTTCAACAATTCAAAGTGCGTCAAAACAAATTTTATTTTTAATAAAAAGTTTACATAAATATAATGAAGATGGTTCACCAAAACTTAATCAAATTGATATTCATGAACTTTCTGAATTTAATAAAACTTGGAGTAGATTATTAAAAACTTTAGAGTCAATAGAACATCCAGAAGAAATGTATGATGCTCTTAAAAAAGCTTCTAAAGCAGATGCAAATGTAGCAGGTACAATAAATGAATTATTAAAAAAATTAGGTGATCCTAATTTAGCTAAAGCAGATTCTGAAGTAGACATATGGACAGATTTTTGGCAAGTGTTTAATAAATCAAGAGTACCATTAGAGCAGATAACTGTTAAATTAAATACTAAAAAAGAAATAAAAAGTGAATCTGGGAAGAAAGATTATGAATCTATTCTTGAATATGAATTAACTTCTGGTGCTGCACATGGTAATTTACAAAAAATAAGAGCTAATTTTTCTTCATTTTTTAAATCAATAAAAAGAGATCCAAATAAGTATATAACAGAAATAAAAATAAAAGGAAGAGGAAAAGTACCTGTTTTAAAAACTGGAGAAAATACTAAGTTTAGAAGAACTTATCCTGATTATTATGCTGCTCAAAAAAATCCTTTTACATTTTTAAAAAATATTGGTTTTAATTTAGATAATAATAACTTATTAATTAATGAGATTAATAATAAAGAAAAATATAAAGAATCAATAAAATACATATATACTGCATTAATAGATAAAAAAAGAAAAGGTTTAATATTTGATATAATTAAAGACTTATCAAGTGAAACTGCTAGAGTAACTGAAATATTAAATGCTGAATCTAAATTTTCTGATAAATATTCTAATTTTTCTGTAAATAACGCAAACAATGATTTACAAAATGAACATACTTATAATGGGACTGTAAATAGAATTGTAAATGCAATTAATAAATCTAAAACTTATTCTGAATTAGTTTCTAAACCTTATATGTCTTTCTTAGATTTTAGAAATAATCCTTCTGTATTATCAAATGGTATATTAAATTCAATATTTGATATTGGAAATGGAGAAGGTCCAAAACTGATTGATAAAACAACTAAAAAAGAAATAGTACTTAAATTAACAAATTTATCTGGAGTTGCTAAAGTAAAAGATGAAATTTTAGATAAGTCAAATGTAACAGCTGATTTAACAGATAATGATAAATTAATTCAAGATATACATGATACTATAATAAGAGGTAATCCTGAATTTCCAAGACATGCTTCAAAATCTACATCACTAGCTGCTTCGCCATCAAGAGTTAAAAATTCTGGAAAAAATAAACATGTATATATTGACAGTGTAGAGTTTTCTAAAGATTATGAGAAAACAATAAAGTTTTATGATGGTGAGAATTTTAGTGAAGTTGTTACAACTGATGGAACAGTAAAAACTATTAACAAAATTATAGATCATATAATAGCTGATATTAAAAAAATAGAAATAATAAAAAAAGGTGGTCAACCTGAAGTTTTAGGATATACAGTTGGTACAAATAAAATAAAAGCTAAAGGTACAGAGTTGTATACTTTTAAAGGAATGATAAGTGAAGAGCTTTATGATAATATTCAAGATCAATTGGATATGGATGTATTAGATAAAGAATATGATACAGTTGAAGAATTTCTTGATGATGACTATGATTTAAATTGGTCATTAAGAGATTGGTTAACTCTTGATTTAAATGATTATTTAAATAATGTTTATGAACAGACATATCAGAAATTTAATGAAATGCCTTTTATATCAGAGTCTTTAGAAAATAAAATATCTAAAGAATTAGGAGAATATACTGATGAAAAGCTTTCAAAAGAACAAATGGCAGAAATAATAGTAAGCTCATATGTTGCAAATCAAATGTTAAATAAATTTGATTTAATGACAATATTTTATGGAGATCCTTCTCAATATAATATGCTAAAAGAAGATTTTCATAAAAGAAATGCAGCGATGGCTTCTGCAGGTCAAATCTTTAGAACTGATCAAGCAATGTATAATTGGATTAATAATGTATTTACTGCTCCTAATACTTCAAATCCAACACGTAATACAACATACGCACAATCACTTGGTTTAATGTCTAATGTTCTTTTATATTTTAATGGTAAACTTAATACTATAGTTTTAAAAGAAAATGAAATAGAATCTGCATATGCTGAAAATTATGAAAAAGCATTTAGAAAATATTATATAGAAAGATATAAAAATCTTAAATTATCTAAAACTGTAAAAGATGATATGATAAATAATGCAGTTCAAAGTGCAATAAAACCATATCTAAAAATGGAAGAAGGTGATGGTCAAGGATATCTTACATTTGATGCTTATAGAATACTTGGTAAATTACAAGGTAAATGGTCAAAAAAACAAGAAGAGTTATTCCAAAAAATTATTAATAAAGAAGATGTATCTAAATACAATTTATCAGAATTTTTTCCAGTTAGAAAATATCAATATTTTGGACCTTTAGCTACTACTAATAGTGTACCTTTAACAGGTTTTCATAAATATTCATTAATGCCTTTAATACCAAATGTAATTGAAGGAACTAACTTGGAAAAGTTACATAATAAAATGACAAGAGAAAATATTACTTATGGTACATATGGTTCAGGAAGTAAGATTTCTACAATAACTGAAAATGGTGAAAATTCATTATTATATAAAGGAGATATAAAACCTACAGAAAGTAGAGAATTTAATGAAGAAAGTAAATTTATTTCTAATCCAATTTATTTAGAATACTTAAAAGATCAAATTGATATTCATCCAGAATTTAAAAGAAAGGCTACATTTTCAACTCAATTTAGAAAATTAGTAGAGTTAAATATATTTGAAAAAGGAAGAGCTATTTCTAAAAAAATGAAAGCTTTTGCTACTACATATGAAAATTTATTAGAACAAAAAATTGAAAGTACTAAAAAAGAAATATTAAGAGAATCAGGATATACTTTAGGATCTGAAGATGTTTCAGGTTTAGTTGAAATGGTAGCTAGGCAATTAAAAGCTAGAGATCTTGCTGCACATGAGCTTGATTTTATTAATGTTGATTATAATGGTGAAATAGTTACTGATTTATCTTTATCTCTAAATGCTCCACAAATAGAAAAAATGTTAATGGCATTAGTTAATAATAAATTAATTAAGTCAAAACTAAATGGAGAAATGCTTGTATTAGTTTCTAATTCTGGTTTTGAAAGTTCACAGTTTACAAACGCAACAGAATTAGATAAACAAACATATGGTACTGATGGTTTAGCTTCATATCAAGAAAATGCTAATAATGGTCTGACCTCTGCAATGAAAATTAAAATTGCATTACAAGGTGATTTTACAAAATTACTTAATTTAACAGATTTAAAAGGTGATAAAATTCGTACTAGAGAAAGATTGAATAAGGTAATAAAAAATGAAGATTGGTTAAATAAAGATGACAATAGAAGAATGATTACTATGGTTGGTGTACGTATACCAGTTCAAGGTCTTAACTCTATGGAATTTATGGAAGTTGGAGAATTTTTGCCTGAATCAGCTGGTAATATAATTATACCTCCTTCTGAAATGGTTGCTAAATCAGGTTCAGATTTTGATGTTGATAAGCTTTCTATATATATGCCTAACTTAACAGTTATTAATGGTAAAACAGAATTAATTAAAAATTTAGATGTAACTGAAAATAAAGAAGACTTAGAAAATAAAATAGATTTTATAAAAGATCAAATAAAAGAAAAAAGAAATAATTGGAGAAAAAGTAAGTGGAAAGAAAGAAAGAAAAAATTAAGTCCTGAGCTTCAAATTGAGTTTCAAGAAAAAGAAGAAACTTTTAGACAAGAATCAAAAGTTGATAGAAAACTTAAAAAACAATTACTTACTACCTGGAATGAATTATATACTCAATCATTAAAAGTAAAAGGAACATATGTTACTAATAAACTATATGAAACTAGAAATGCTATTAATGAGGTAGAAAATAGATTAGAAGCATTAGAACAATTTTATTTAACAGAAGAATATGAAATTTTTAATAAAGAAGAAAAAAATATTCTAAAACCTTTATATGAAAAATTAGCTGAAAATAAAAGAAAGTTAAATTCTGTTGGTTCAAAAGGTATAGATAATGACACTATTAAAGTTATAAGAGAAATACTTGAGCAACCAGAAAATTTTATTGATTTAGTTTTACCATTAGGTAATGCATCATTAGAAGCATTAGCTGATAAAATGGCTCAAAGTCCTGCTGGTAAAAAGAAATATTCTCAATATCAGCAATTAAATACTGATGAAGGTGAAAGTGATGTATTAGAAGTTGCAAGAATATTTGAACCAATTTATAATTTGTATAAACATGCATCTAATGCAATTGGAAAAGCTGTATTAGGTTTATATGCTGTAAACAATACATTTAATTCTGTATATAATAGAATGGGAGCATATATAAATGATATTGATTTTAATACAAAAGCTATTCCTGGATCTAGTAATAAAGGAAAAGGTACAGCTGAAGGAGATGCTAAAGATGCTGCAATGCGTAAAGATGCTAATGGTTTTATTGGTGAAATAAGAAAAGAAGATAGTAGTAGTAATACATCTTTAAATAAAATAAAAGGAAAAATAAATTTAGAAGAAGTTGATGAAAATGAAGATTCAAAAAATATTTTAAATGATGAAACTTCAGTTGTTATGTTAGCACGTAATGCTTCATATAAGTACACTGATTTAAGTGAGTATACAAAACAAAAAATAGTAGAACAAGCTAAAAGAGGAGTAACTTTTATTGTTGGTGATATGCCTGGTGTTGATGAAAGATTTATTGAATATTTACAACTTATAGATGCAAAATTTACTGTTTATCATACAGGTAATAAACCAAGAATTACACAAAAAGTTAAATTAAAGCTATCACATAATAAATTTTTAAAAAATAAAAAAGAGTATATATCTCTTTCTAATATTTATGATGTTAATGGTACAACTAAAATATCTGATACAAATTCTCAATTAATAAATGGTGCAGTAGATGTTGAAAAGAAAGCCTGGTTATTTGATATTAATGCAGGAATTGAAAATGCTCCTTTACTTACTTTGTTAACTGAAAGCGGTGTTCCAGAAGAAAAAGCAATTTATTTTATTTCTAATCCTTATGTAGTAAATTATATAAAACAAGTTAGAATAAAAAAATCTGTATTTTATGAATTATCAAAAGCATACTTGACAAAGCAATCTGAAGAGGCGAGTAAATCTCCATTTGGTCTTAGGTTAATAAATATAAAAGCTGAAGAAGCTGTTATATTAAATCCTTTAAATAAATTTCCTAAAGAATTTAATACATCTAAGAAAAATTTTAATTTTAATTCTTTTAAGATTGCAAATACAGAAATTGAAAAGTATGAAAAAGAAATAGATAATATTGAAATTTTAAAAGATATTGCAATGAATGGTATTGATGATAATAATAGAGAAGTTGCGCAAGCAGCGTTTTATCATTATTTAAAACTTAGAGCTCCATCTAATGAAATGACACAGATTAAAACTAATTTAACTTATGATACTAAAAAATCAACTTCATTATATGCAGCATTTGAAAGAGAAAAAGCAAAATTAGGATTATTAAATTTAAACTATTTTGATCCAAATTTAATTAGTAAAATGATTAATACATCTATAATAGGATTATTTGATATATCAGAATTTTCATTAAAGTATTTATCTAATTTATTTGAATTAAGAAATCATCCAGATATAAATAATCATTTATCTAATGAAATAGCTTCAGGAAGCGTTCCATTGAAAAAGATGGGAATGACTAATGATGTAGATGGTAAAGAAAGATTTGTTAATATTTTTAAAAATGATCTTGTATCATTTATGTTTCAAAATAAAATAAGAGAATCTTTTTTACCTAAAATTGTTGATGGAAAATTAGTATTAAGCGGCCTTAAAGTTGAAAAAGATTTAAAAATTGAATATGTACAAAATCTAAAACAAGGTGTAGCAATTAAAGATGATGTTATATATGTAAATTCAAATAAACTTAATAGCGATTTTTTAGATGCTAAAAAAGATCCTAAAATTGGTAGATATATAACTTCTTTTGATGATTATTTTGAATTTGCTTTACAAAAAGAATTATTAAAATCTTCAACAACAGCAGAAGATTTATATGATGATAAATATTTTACTGATTTATATGATGAATATGTTGCTGAAGAAGAAACAGAAAAGAAAAAAGAAAGTCTAAAAAAAGTTTATGATTTTTATTTAAATCAAAAAACATTAGATAACATATATAATAAACAAAAACTATTTAAATCAACTAATACTTATGCGGTTAGGTTATCAGAAATTTTAGATAAACATCCAGATTTAATTAATCAATACGAAATATTAAGCAATTTAGTAATTGATAAAGGAAATTATGTGACTAATTTAAAGTATAACGAAAAAATAGATGACGGTGAAACTTTTGAAAATTATTATTTAAATGTTTCAGAATTAATGGATCCAAATATAAAAAAGGTAGAAAATGAAGAAGATAATAAAATGATAACAGAGTTTTTTAAAGATTTTCCATTTTTTGCGTTTTTTCAAACAGGACAAGATATAAATAGTCCGCTATCTTTAGTAAGAGGTGTACCTAATGAAAAAATATTAGAAGTATTAAAGTCTGCTCATAAGGATGTCATTGATATGTTTAATGATAAAACTTATGATGGAAGAATGAAAAGTGCAGAATATTTAGATTCATTTACTAAAAGTCTTATTAATAAATATGAAGATCAAAATCAAAAAGCTTGGAGATTTAAAAATTGGACAGAAAAAACAAGTAATTTAAAAGAAACACTTACTGATATAAATAATATTTATATAAATAATTCATCTATACAGCTTATTAATACTTATAGAAAAAATGGTGCTTATATAGACAGTTTAGTTGAAAAAACTGAAAATACTAATGAGTTAATTGTTTTACCAGTACAAAATGAAAACTTTTATCTAAATAACAAAGCATATAAAATTAAGTCTAAAAATTATGTAGATGGAAATATGGGAATTATTTTAAATGATATTCAAAATGATGAAAATTTTGAATTTAATAAAGAAAATATTGATACTGATATAGATTATTATGTTACAGAAATGAATAATGGAAATAAATTATTATTTTTAAGCAGTGGTTATGGAGAAAATTTATATAGAAAAGCACCTAAAACTTATCAATATCTTAGTGAACAGCTTTATAAAAAATTTGGATACATAAATCCAAAATCTATAGAAAATAGTGTTATAACTGATAATATAAATAATAGTCAGAATATAACTAATAAGATGTTAGAAGATAATATAGAGAATAGTATAAACCAAATATTAGAAATATTTGATCAAAATTGTTAAATAATGGCAACTTGTAGAATTATAAGAGATAAAAAATCAAATCAAATAACAAGTGTTCTTTCACCTACTGGTGCTGAGTCAAAACTTTATGCGCAAATTGAATCTTTACCGCAAGTAAAATCAAAAGAAGACGCTTTAAGAATTTGGGCTAAAGTTTATACACCAGCTTTTAAAAAATGGTTTTCTGATTCAAATGTAAAAGATGAAAATAATGAACCTATTTTAGTTTATAAAAAAAAGGGGACTACTAATAGATTTGAATTTACAACTGCATATATTGAAAATGAATCACCATATGTAATATCTGCTAAAAATTTAACAAGTGTTAATCCAGAAATATTAAAAACTGAAAATTTAAATATAAATTCTAAAGGTTATATAGGAGTTAATGATGAAAGTGGCATTACTGATTATGTTATATTCAAAAAAAATAATGCATTTAAAATATTACCAAATTCATATAATGAGATATCAAATCAAGAAGTAGATAAAACATTAGGTGAAATGGCTCATCAAAAGTTTAATCTAGAATTAAGAAAAAAATTAAGTAAGTATATAAAAGGTTTAAATATTGAAATAACAAATGAAGATGCTGATAAGGTATTAGATGAAATGAATATACGTGGTCAAAATCCAATGTCTGGATATGATCAACTTCAAAAAATATTAGTATTAAGAGACAATGTTACAGATAAAGATTTATTAATGCAATCTGCTAATATAATCTTTACAATGCTTGGTAAAAGATCATTTTTATCTTTTCAGTTTATGAAAAATATTAGCGAATGGTCTGAATATCAAAAGTATTATGATAAATATAAAGTAAGTTTTGAAAAAATTAAAGATAAAGATAAGTATAATAGATTTGAATCAGAGATTGACGAAGATATATATGGTGATGTTTTTGATATAAAAAAAGATAATTATTGGATTAGAAAACAAGTAGTTATTACGTTTATTGCACAAGCTCTTGAGCATGGATTAGATAATGAATATTTAGGAGAAAAAAGAGAGAATCCAGATATAACTAAAGACTTTATATTAAAATCAGGTGCAAAAGATAGATTTGAAGAAAATGTATTAAAAGCATTTTATAATGCTATTTGGAATTTTTTACATAGAGTTTTTAATAATAAAACATTTAAAAAGTTAAATTATGATAACCTGGTAGATATTGCTTTAGATGTAGCTGATGATGTTTATAAAGAAAATTTTAATAAAATTATAAGAGCATATAATATTGATCCTGTAACTCAAAAAGTTGTGGACGTAAAAAATGTTGAATATGAAATTAAAAATTATCAAGAGTCATTAAATAATGATCCTTTTGCAGCTAGGATATTAAAAACTTTATTTAATCTTTCTTCAGCAAATTTTGAATTATCTGGATCATTAGCATTAAGAAAATACGGAAAAATATTAAGATCAGTAAATGAAGAAATACATGATATTGATGGTTCAATATTGTATGATGATTTTATAAAAGAAAGTAATGCTTTAGTTTTTAGAAAATGGATAGAAGATACAGGTATTGCATTAAGTCATGGAGGTAGAGCTTTTGAGTTTAACGTTGGAGTTAAAAAATTTATTGAACAACAAAAATGGTATAAAGAAATAACAGATAAATTTCCTAGCAAAAGTAAAGGTGGAAAATTTGTTTTTGAAAAATCATTTATTGGAAAATCTGAAAAAAATGGTGAAACTGTTGTGATAATGGGATATATTGAACATCCTACAAAAATGGAAAATGTAAACAATGTTTTTAGCCCTGATCATGGAAAATTTATGCCAAAAAGATACCAAGTAGATTTCTTTCTTAGAACTGTTCCATATGACAAAAATAAAAAAGCATATCCTCAAATGTTTGGTAATTATTTTAAAGATTGGAAAGAAATATTTGAAGCTAAAATAAAAATGGGTAGAACAAAAGATTTAAATGATTTAATATTTTTTGTTCCTTTTGTTAAAGATAAATATAAATTAAAAAATAAAGGGTTTAGATTCTTTACATTAAAAGAAGATATTGTTACAGATGAAGAATTTTTTGAAGATGCTGCTTTATTAAATCCAACTGAAAATGTTCATCTTGTAGATCTTGATATAGAAGGTCAAAAAAATATTATAGCTAATGATGCATTAACACAAATAGCTTTAGCATTAAAAAATTCTTTTAATATCAATTATAATATGATATCAAAGAAAGATGCAATAACATTAACTGAAGAATCTCAGAATCCTTATACAGGACAAAACCCTTCTTTTTATTATCAAGGTGAATTATATTTTATAAATGAGTTGCAATCAACTGAACAATTATTACATGAATTTTCTCATCCTTTTATATCCGCTATAAGAGAATCAAATCCAAATTTATATAATAAGTTAGTTTTTGATTTAAAAAACACTGCAATAGGAAAAAAGTTATTAGATGAATCTTTAAATGAATATCCAGGTTTTGATTCAAATCATTATGCTGTAACAGATGAAATGTTAGTAAAAGCATTAACAAATGCTGCTGAATTTATTAATAAAAAAGAACAGAGCTCTTCTGAAATGAAAAGTATAGTGCAAAGGATAATACTTGGTATAAAAAAAGTTCTAAGAAAATTATTTGGTAAAAAAATTAAAATTGAAAAACTAAACCCATTAACAAATTTAAAAGAGTTAGCAGAAATGTTAAATCAAGCTGCTGATCCTGATAATAATGTTTCATTTAATGTAAATACTAGTATAGTAACAGAAGATAAAGTAGTGCAATATTTAACAGATACTCAAAATTTTGCTAAAGATATTTTAAACATAGAAGGAGAAGAAGTAATTAAAATAATTAATTCACAGTATGAGTTGATTAGATCTCATATTTTAAAAGTGAGAGATGATGAAAATTATGAAGGTTTAAAATACATATTAGCTCCTGAACAAGGAACTGGTCTTTATGATGAGTTACAACAAGGAATTTCTAAAGTACAAACTTTAACAAACACAGATGAATCAATTGAAGAGTTGTTAGATAGTATGGAATTTCAAAAAAAGGCTGCATTAGCACTTACAGGTAATTTAATTAAAACTAACAAGCTAATAAAGCATATATATAAGCATATTAATTTAATGAAAGAAAGTCCTAATAATAAGGAAAATTTAATTCAAATAACTTATTATAATAACTTACTTATGAATTGGAAAACTTTTATTGATGATACAAAAAAGACAATGCGTGAAGCTGGTGTACAATCAGATTCAGATATAGGTAATTTAGTTGGTAATATTTCAGATAGAATTGATGATTCTACAACTATTATAAATAAAGTATTTGAAAAAGGTTTAGTTGATATATTATCAGAACAGTTTGATGTTGTAAATGATAGAATGACTGAATTATGGGAACAAAGAAAAGCAAAATTAGTTGCTAGAGAAGCTCCTAAAAGTCAAATAGAAAAAGAATACAATGATTATAAAAAATATTTGATTTCTAAAGATAAGATGAAAGAGTATCTTAAAGGTGAGATGGGAGATGCAAATGCATTTAACAGTTTCTTAGAAGGTTATATGTATAATAATGATCCAATAATTTCAAGTTTTGGAGTGTATTTAAGAAATAATTTGACTGAAATAATGAATGAAAGTGATAGAGAATCAAATAAATTTTTAAATAGTATAAAAAGTGATCTAAAAGATGCGGGTTATAATCCAAATAATTTAGAAAAGTTCTGGAAAAAATATTTATTTATTGATGAGGATGTTACTAAAAATGATGAAGGTAATATTGAAAAATTTGAAGTATGGACTATGTTAAATCCATATAAAAATTATAGGCTTAAAATGGCAATAATGCAACAAAATGTAGATGAAGCAAAACAAAAGTATAGCTCTACAAGAGATAAAAAAGATTTTAAGATTTATGCAGATTTAGTTGAAAAATATAGAAATCATAAAAAGTTATTTTTTAATAATACATATTTAGATTCATTTTATGAACCTGATAAAATGATGGAAAATGAAATAGGAAGAGAAGCATTAAAAGAAAGAGATTCTATATTAGAAGAAATATCATTATTACAAGATCAAATGGAAGATGAATATGATGAATTTCAAAACTATGATGTTTTAGATCAATTATGGAAAAAATATAGATTATTATTTTCTGAATACGGTAAAGATGAAGAAGGAAAAGCAAAAGCAAAATTATTAAAAGAGTATAGAAATGCTAAAAATGAATTTTATGATTGGGTTGAATTACCAAATGTATTTAATAACGCATATTTAAATTTTATTGAAAAATTAGAACAAAAGTTATCTGATGAAGAATTTGAACAAGGTACAAGTAAATATGATAATGAATATAATAGATTAAAACAAGAATGGATAGATAAAAATACTATTCCTCAAGTATCACAAGAATGGTATGACCTAAGACAACAACAGTTTGATATAATAAAAGATATCACAAAAGATTTACCTGTTAATGTTAAAGAAAGTATTAATATTGAAGAAGCATATGAAAAAATATTTGACGCAGTAACACCTTTTAGAGATGATGATAATGAGCCTAATGCTTTAGAAATGGATGAAAAAAGGATTAGTGATGTAAAACAATTACAATATGATATAGAAGCAATAAAGGAAGAATATGCGGGTTTAACTGGTTTAACTACATTAGAATATGAAACATTACAAAATTATTTTAGAATGTTGCGTAATAAACAAAAGTTAACTAAATCGCAATTTAATGAATTTAAAACTTTATCAGAAACTAGATCTGAATTAGGTTTAAGTAAACTACAGAAAAAAAGATTATTTGCTGCATTTGAAAGATTATCAGAATTACAAAAAACTGATGCTACTATATATTATCTCGATGAAATAAATAATATTATACAAAAAGAAAATTTAAGTTCTACTTTAGAAAATTCTACAGATAAAAAAGAATTTGATAATGAGTTAGCAAATAAGCTTTTAACAAAAGATTTTTCAGGTGTATTGGCTTCATTAAGAAGAAATAAAGGTTTTAAAAAATGGTTTGATAAAAATCATTTAGCAAATGATAAGGTAGATAGGAATGGTGATGAATATACATCATATAAAAGAGTATATGTTTGGAGCAAAGTTAAACCTCAAGATGAATTTGAAGAAAAAGATGGTGTAGTTAGATCTACAGGTCCAAGTAAGTTTTATGAAAAAACTAAACTTTATGACGCTCAAGGAAATGAAATAGATGAAATTTTTGGAAAACCTTCTTATAAATTTAGACAGAAAGTTGTTAAAAAAGAATATCATACTCCTAAAGAAATTGGAAAAACTGTTGATGTAAAAGGGAATTGGTTGCCAAAATCTTATTCTGAAATGCAAAAAATAGTTGCTAAAAATCCACAATTAGAAGATCCTTATAGATATATAAATATGGATTATGAAAATATGGATAAGAATAGCTCTGAATTTAAACTTTTAGAAAAAGTTAAAAAATATCATATTAATAATCAAAAAGGGTTAAATAGAAATAGTAAATTAGGATACGATGTTCCTAGATATAGATTAGAAAGACTTGGGTTATTTCAAAGAAAAAATATTGTCACACAAGGAAAAGAAAAATTAAATGGTTGGACAGCTTTTGTTAAAGACACAAAATCTAAATTTGTTAAAACTAAAGAAGATTGGGAAGTTGGATTAAATCCAGATGATCAGCATGTTGAGGTAAATTTAGATTTACTTAGTGATAAAACCGCAAAAATACCTATATCAGGAAGATATCAAATGGATTTAGATGAAGTATCATTAGATTTGTTGTCAGCAGTTGAAAAATATCAGTTATCAGCTAAAAGACAATTAAAACTAATTGAAATAAGTCCGATTGCAGAAGCTTTATCAACAACACTTAATGAACAAGGTGTAATAGATACTGTTAATGGTGTTAAAAAAATCATTAAAAAAACATATCAAAATTATGGTTTAAAAACTAGTTTGAAAAAAGAAGGAAAAAGTGTAAGAGCAAAAGGTATAGATAATATTATAGAAAGAGACTTTTATGGTATTAATATTACAGGTAGAACAAAAGATCAAGCTTGGTTGCATAAATCAGTTGGTTGGTTACAAAAAAGGGCGTCTTTTGGTTTCTTTGCTTTAAACATACCATCAGCTCTTAAAAACAGATATGGTGCAATATTTCAAAGTATAATAGAAACAGCTGCTATGAAGTATATGACTCCTTTTTCTTATGCCCAAGGAAGGGTTTGGTCAGCAAAAGCTCAAATGGAAATTACATCACAATTATATAAAGTAGGTTCTAAAACACTAAATGCTCAATTAGTATTTGCATTTGATGCTATACAAGGTTATCAGGAAGAAAGAAAAGGTGATGCTGCTGGAAGAAGTTTACTTAGAGATGTTGTTTCAGGTAGTTGGGTTTATTCTCCTAGAAAATTTATGGAAATGGGTGCTACATTGCAAGCATTTGGAGGAATGATGTATAATGTTAATGTGCCAAAAGTAGATAAAGATGGTAATCAAATTAAAGTAGATGAAATTACCCAAAGTGTTCCTTATGCGGAAGCATTTGAATTAGTAGATGGACAATTATCTTTGAAAGAAGGATTAGATCCTGAATATGATGTTAATGGGAAAAAGTTTTTTGAAATAAAAAATAGAATGAGTGCTGTCACTAGAGATTTGCAAGGTGCATATGCAGCAGAAGATCAGCCTGAAGCTAATAGATATTTAATGTTTAGAATGGCATCATATATGAGAAAGTATTTTACAACTATGATGATGAGAAGATTTGGTATGAAACTTACTAAAGATTCAAATAAGATTTTTGGTTATTCAATAGATGGTAGATATAATATGGGATTAGCAGAAGTACAGCTAGGTTATTATATAGAAACTTTTAAATTTGCAGGTGAAGTTTTAAAAAGAGGAACTACTGCTATTAAATATATGACTCCTGATCAAGCAAATGCTCTTAAGAGAACTATATTAGAATTTGCTATGTTAAATCTTACAGTATTAGCATACGGCTTAGTTGGATATAATGACGATGATGAGGATAGATGGAAAAAAATGAAAAAACTTTCTGGTCCATTACCTGGATTTTTTGTTGAAGACGACAGAGAATTTAAATTAGGTGGATACTTACAACAACATTTATTATATCTTCTTATGAATATAAGAGCAGAGAATGAGCAGTTTATTCCTTTATCAAAATATGGATTAAAAGATTTATCACAAATGAAAAATGTTAGTTCAGTTGTGTTTGGTCCTACTACTGATACATATGTAAAAATAATTACAGATATGAATGAAGAGTTTTTTGGGGAAGGTAAAAAATCAAGATATAAAAAAGATGTTGGCCCATATGTTTGGCAAAAAGAAGATTCTTTTAAAATATGGAATAATGCATTTAAAGCATTTGGTATAACAGGAAGTTCAATGGATCCTTATTTAGGAGCAAGAAACTTTAATTCGTTTAGACAAAGATTTAGATAATGTTTATTAGTGATTATATTGAAATTAGAGAATCTAATTTACATGGATTAGGTGTATTTGCAAAGAAGGACATACCTAAAAGAACAAAGATAGAAATTTCTCCAGGTATCTTATTAACTAAAAAACCTCAAGATATACTTTTTAAGTATTGTTATAGTCATAATCAAAAACCTTGGGCAGTATTATTTCCATTAGGATATCTTGGAATTTATAATAGTTCTTCTAAACCTAATATAAGAGTTTCAATAAATTGTGAAAAAAATCTTATAACAGTTATTACTAAAACTAATATTAAAAAAGATTCAGAAATTTTGCATGATTATGAAGCTTTCAGAAAAAAAGAAGGAGATATTATTGATTAAAAAAAAAGGTGACATTTCTGCCACCTTTAAACATGAAAAACAATAATTACGCAAAAAAACATAATTATGCTGTAAATATACAAAATTTTTAAAAAATATATCTTATTGTATTCCATGGAATAATACTATCATGCAATTCTTTAAACAAGTTTATAGATTCTTGTTTTAATGATCTTTTATATCTTACATTAACTCCGCCATAACTAGAAGTCTTTTCTTCTTGTGTTGATGGATTCCATAGTAAATCTTCTCCTGGAATATTATTATCAATGTTATATTGATGTTTATTTTTATTATGTGTTAAAAATATAACTTCTGATTTTACTTCATCTTTGTAATCTATATAATCATTACACATATTAAATAATAAACTATAATCTTTAAGCCAGTTATCATTAATTATAACAGGACTAAAATTTAAATGAACTTCGTATCCTGCTTCAATAAACGCATTAACAGCTTTAATCCTGTCTATAATATCAGGAGTATTTGGTTCTACAATACTAGATATTTTTTGTGGCATTAAACTAAATCTTATTCTAACTTTTTTTAAAGGATTGTATTCTAAAAATTTAATAGGAATAATTTTAGTAGCAAATGTTGCTTTTGCATAAGGATGTTCAAGGAAAAATTGAAATATCTTTTTCCAATTATAATATTTAGAATGAAGAGCAAAATCTTCATTACATGCAATATCATATGTTATATACTTAGGATCAGTTTGGTTTGGTTTTTCTATTGTATCAAATAATGAATGATTGTTTATTGCAGTTAATATATCTTCTATATTTTTTGCAACACTTAATCCTTCTGGAACATTACGTTTCATATAACAATAAGAACAGTTTAATAAACAACCATAACCAAAAGAAGGAGCAATATAATCACTACTCCTTCCTGATGGCCTTATTATCATAGATTTTCTAGTTACTTTTTGAATCATTAAGTTCTATTTTTCTTTTTTCAATGTCATCATTTGTAATTGCTTTTGCAGCATCAATTGCATTTTGTATTACAATTCCTGCTACACCATCATTAAATAATGTATTCATTATAGCATTTTTTTCTAAATTTTCTTTAATTAATAAATTAAATAAATTAGAATCTAAATCACTATTAATAAGCTTTAATATTTTCTCATAATTTTCTTTAGTTATATAGTAACCTTCTCCAGGTTCTATTCCTTTTTCATCTAAACCATTAGTATCTAGTTTAGTAAAGTCATTTACTAATTCTCTCATAAGTTCAGTTCTTTTATTACGTACTCCTTTGATTCTTCTATCTAGTACATATGCAATAGTTTTATCAGTTTCACCTTCTATATGTTGGTCCAATAAAGTATTTAATTCTTCTTTTGTCCAATTTTTACCATCTCTAAGATATGTTTTTGTTGATGCCATTTTTTTTTAAATTTAATTTGTTTATAAATAAATAATGTTTATATTTGAAATGTGTTTGTTTTCTATATGTTCATAGAATTCTAGTTTTAAGTTTAAAAGGGAGGTTTTCACCTCCCTTTTTTTATTGTTAAAAATCAAATTCAGGCAACTCCAATTTGTCTTCTTTTGGTTCTTCAACAATATCTTCCACATCTTCCACATTTTCAACGTCTGATTCATTTTCAACTTTCTCATCAAAATCTTCTTGAGATCCATTTTTAAGTTCAGTTTTAATGTCATTAATATCAGAAAGATTTATGTCTTCATCTATAGACTCTTCTCCAAAATAATTATCAAAAGATAAATCATTATTAGATTCTTCTATATTTTCTGCCTCACCTAAAATGTCTTCAGCCTCTGTTTTTTCAATTATTTCTTCAGAAACTTCTGGTCTGACTTTATCAGCAATAGCATTAAACACATCCTCTTCTTCTCTCTCCTCAATGATCTCTTCTTTTTCAATCATATCAGCTTCCTCATCAGCTAAATTATCTAAAGCTTCATTTCTTATTACTTCACCTGTTTCATCATCAAACTGTTCTATTTTATCATCTCTCACTCTTAAACTAACAGGATTATGTTCAGGTTCTAAACCTCCAGTATTATCAACTCCATGTAAGAGTTCATTAGCTTCTTCTTCAGTAGCTTCAGGACAAGAATTCATATCGTCTGTTCCTAATAAATTATCAAGTGGGTTTGGAGTCACTTCTTTATCAATAACATCTTCTTGATTAATTAACTGATCTAATGTTACCTGGTTTGGATTTACAGTAACTGTATTGTCTTCTATATATCTTTTTGATATAAATGAATGAAAATTAGCTAATGTATCCATCCATTTTTTAGGATGAGATGATTTAAAAGCATATGTAATATGATTATATATAGTCCATAAAGAATTTAAAGGAGCATTATAATCATGAGCAGGTTCTAAATATTGCTTTTTAGCAGTAATTAATTGTCCACTTGTAATTAAATCTTCTTTAAAGAATAAAACACCCATTAATTCAGCTATTTCACTTTCAGTTAAACATTTATTTTTCATAGCTTCTTTATCTTTTTTAATCATATCATAAAAATTAGAAGCAGAATTTATTTGTAACTCAATATGATCACTTACATTTTTTAATACTTGAGATTTATCACCTTTATGTACTTTTCCATAATTGGCCATATCTCCTACAAGCATACCATTTCCGCATACAAATACATGTGCACCTACTGCACATTTAAATCTCTGAGATCTATCATATGAATTTGACCATGCAAACATAAGACCTAATTCTGGATCATCACCATGATTAATATAATATACACCCTGAACTACTTCTCCACCATTTGTACATCTGTATTCAGTTTTATTTATTTCGTAATTTTTCTGACTTAATAAATTTTTAACAGTATCAATTATATATCCGTGAGGAACTGTTACATATTGTTTACTAAATCCTGTTGGAAGAGAAACTTGTTTAATTTCTGCTTCACTTATGTTTCCTATTTTTGTTGGCATTTTAAAATAATTTTATTTGTTTAGTTTTAGGGCCTGCAATATTTTCTATTTCTGTATAAATAGAATTCAAATAATACTTATCATTAATATTGTATTTAGACCATTCTTTTTTTTTATATGCATTAAATAAAGTTAATAGCCATTTTCCACTATCTGTTTGGATTTCACGTCCATCTCCTTTATTTACTTTTACAATTTTACAACCTTGATTACTTACATAATAACGTATAGTTTTTTGTAAATCTTCAGTTTTATATTCTTTGTCAATCCATCTTTTTTCAAATTTCCAATTACCTTTAATTTTCTTACCAATACAATAATCAAAAATATTCTTATTATTTTCTATGTACTTTTCAGGCGTTACATCATTTAAAAAATAATGATACAATGCTTGAGGGACTATTAAATTACTTGGATTTTTATGTAATGGTAAATTTTGAAATTCAAATCTACCTTTACATTTAACTTTAGAATGATAAAAATTACCTTTTTCTTGTTTAATTAAATTATGAGGATTTTCTTTTAGTTTATTGTATTCATCACGTTCTACTCTTTTCCAATCATGTACTGCGATATAATTATTTACATCAGCTAATATTAATTTTCTATAACTATCATGTTCCAAATTTAAACTAGTAATATCTTCCCATTCTTTACATATTTCAAGATATTTTTCTTTATATTTTTTAGGTATTAAAGTTTCTAATCCATCTGTATTTTGCATTAATGGAATTGATCCTGGTATTTTGTCCATAATCATTTCATATAACATTAATAAACTAAGTTGTCCATTAATAGTTATCTGCATTGTAAACTGCGGATCATAAAGAAAACTATATTTATCATTACTTAAACCATATGTTGAATTTAAGATAATTTTATATACATAATTTCTAATATCAGATTTTGGTATTTTCACTCTTTCATTAAAAAACCATTCATACTGTTCACAAAAAGCTTCTTTTGGTAAATGAGCTGGAGACCATTTATTTCTAATAGCAAGATTAGGATAAAAGCTAGTAACATCTGATGACATAATCATCATATCTTCATTAGTCTTATATATACCACTACTACGAGCTCCATGTATACCACCTAAACCAAAATCAGTTTTGACTCCGTGAAATTTAATACTAGCATTAAAACCTCCTTTTGTTTTTGAAGGATCAATTATTTTTGATTTAAATTTATCTAATAATTCAATAAGTTGTTTATTGTTAAATTTAATATATGGTAGTAAAATTTTACTTACATCAATTGTTGATCTTTGTGTACTAGAATATTTTATATCAGTTTTTTTCCAACCAGTTTTTTTGGTTAAAAAATATAAAAATAATTCTTTAGAAATTTTTGGTTCTGAAGCATTATATAAATTTATCTTATATTCAGTTGTTAAAGATTTTCTCAATTTAATTTGATCAATTGACCTTTTAAATATTTCTTTAGTAGACTTAACATCATTAATACAATAATCAATTATCATATCTAAATCTTCTTTTTTATAAATAGGATCACCATGATGTAAAGGCATGTCTTGTAAATTTTTCCATCTCATTGAGAACTGAATCCATTTAAGACTTGATCTTTTAGCTGCATTATCCCAATGATTTAGTTTAAAAACATCTAATTGAGGTATTTGCATATTATACTCATAATAATCTAGCCATTCACGACTTGATTGCTTATTTATAACATGTTGTGCTAATTTATATACTTCATACGTTATTTCTTTTGCATTATATTCTGACCATTCATCTTTTGCAGCTAACATGTATTCAGTTATTTGTGCATCAAATCCAAGACCATTATATGAAATATGTCTTTCTTTGTTAAATATATTTTTTTCTAAAAAAGTTATAAAGTCATTAAAATCATTTGTTTTTTCATGTATTACAAAAATTTTTTGTTCATCTGTTTTATAATGCTCAAATACAGCTACAAAACAATTGGCCATAGTTTCATAATCCATTACCCAATGGTTAGTCATTTTTTTTTGTTTTAAGATCTTTTATTCTAGTTTTAATTGCATGTTTAAACTGTGCATTTAATATTGGTAATTTAATATACCATTCTAAATAAGAAAGATCATCACATTTTTTTATAAGTTTATTTTTGTATTTACCAAAAGTAAATCTTCTTACTTTAAAATTTCTTGTTTCAGTAATAGTAGAATATTTAAACAAATATTTTTTCTTTTTTATTAAAATAATTTTATTATTATCAGCACTTTCTTTAATTTTTGAAGTAGGAATATTTAATATTTGACCTGCTAATTGCATTGATTCAAAATTTTGACGTGTAAGTATATTCATTATTGGTTTCATATTTTTAATTTTTAAAAATTAGAGCAAAAAAAAGCACGGACTATCCGTGCTTATAATAAAGAATTAACTTTATTAAACTTTAATTAAATCAACTGGAGGAGGTGTAGTTCCTAAAAGATTAGGACTTTCCATAGTTTTTAAATCAAGATATTTTTTATAATCAAAACTATTATGATTAACAGCAATATTAGTTATGAAATCATCAATTTCATCTCTTTCAGTAATATAGTATTCACTATAACTTTCTACTGAAACTCTTTGTTTCTGATGAGGTTCATCTTTTGTAATTTTTGCTTTTCTCATTTTTGGATCACCATTTTCATCAAGTCTTTCAATCATATGAAAAACATCTTTTTTTCTAGTTCCGATTATTGCTAATACTTTAGCCATTGGATTAAAAATAGCTTCAATATAAGGTGAATCTAATGATACAGGCATTAATTTAAATGTTAAAGTAGGACCATAATTACCTGTAACAAGTAACATAGATTCCTTTCCCCATTTTTTTGTTTTTTCAGACATAAGTTAGTTTTTAATTTTTACTAAATTAATCATATATCTTGTAACTTCAAAGTTTTAGGAGTTAAAATTAGTTGTTCTTTTTTTAAATCAGGTTTATCACATAATTCTCCAACATCCATTATTATTTTACTTAATTTATCTTTTTCATTAGTGCTTGTTGATAGTAATTCAGAGTATGCTTGATAATATTCTTCAGGATATAAATAACTTTTTACATTATCTATATTAGGATTATTTTTATAAAAAGTTAATATTTTAGTTTTTAACTTTCTAGATAATAAAGAATATCTTCCTGATAAAAAATGTTTCCAATCTGATTTTTCAAAATTAAATGTATAAATACCTTTATTTTCATCAATTTGATAAAAAGAATTAAAATGTTTATTTCCTAATAAATAAATATTTTCAAAATTTTGAAATTTTGTAGTTTTATTTATTTCATATAAACATATAAATTGATTTTCATAATATTCAATTTTATTTTTCCAAGAAACATATGTTTCTATAGGTACAATTTTAGTACCTCTTTTTATTTCCAAATAAGGGTATAAAAATACCCTTGATTTTTGGAAATATGCATTATACAATTCAATAATATTTTCTTCCATAAGTTGATAGTTTAAAGTATTACTTTCTCTATTAAAAATTCATATGGTAATGAATAATTTTTTTCATTATAATGGTACTTTGCTTTATCAATTACATTTATTTTAGTTTTATGTTTCCATTTTTCTATAGATGATCCACAAACTTCAAATGGGTAAACATTTTGATATTTGTCAATTACTATAAAAGTAGAAATAATTTTTAACTTATTAAAGTTTAAAGATTTATTTTTTAAATATATTTTTACAAGTTCTTCATAAATTGCCATTTGAACCCAATATTTATAGTATTCTACTGTGTCTTCAAATTCTAATAATGTTTTACCTGATGTTTTAACATCATTTATATATACATATTTATTTTTATAATCAATAACTAAATTATCTATTATACCTTTTATATTACATTCAAAATAATCAGAATAACCCTCTATTTTAAGTTCATTATGAACATCTATATTTTCAAAATCTTCAGAACCATCTAATTTTAATAATTTATATACATCTTTATTAGATTTTATTTTATCAGCTGATTCTAAACATTTTTCATATGTTTCTTTATCTACAATGTTTTTACCTTCAGATTTATATAAAAATTCTAAATATTTTTTATTTTCATCTGTTAGAATTTTTTTCATTCTTTTTAGATCACCAGTTTTATAATCTGAAGCTTTAGGATCTTTATCATCTTTTAAAGATTGATGTAAATTATTCCATTTTAACCATTGAATAATTTCTATTTCATATAATTCTAAGTTATCTGTTCCCATATTTAATTTCCATATGTATTCAACAATTTTTTTATTGTTTCCAGATGGAACTTTAAAATCTACAAGTACAAAATTATTTTCAAAATTATGTTTTTCTAAAAGAAGGCAGTGAACCAACTTCCCATCAATGAGATGTTGGTCCAATTTATCTTCTTTTTGTTTTAAAACATACCATTTAAAAAATAATTGTGGATCATATAATAGTTTATTTAAAGAAGAGTAACTATATGAAAACTCTTTATTATAAAAATTATTTATTAATTGTTTTTCATCCATCATATTTTATTTTCTAGCATTTCTTTTTCTGAATAAGGTATATCATGTCCAAAGTATCTTTTTACTTTATTAGATAATGTTATATTTTTAATTTCAAAAACTTGATATCCGTGATTTCTTAAGCGTTCTTCCATTTCTTTTTTTGCAAGAATTGATATTTCACTTAATATTTCTTTAGTTAAATAATTTTTATCCATTAAAGAATTAATAATATCATCATATGAAGGATAATACCAATCATTAATATTTATAAATTTTATTAGACTTTTAAAATTAACATGTGATTTTTCTCTCATATTATTTATTTTTATAGGAGCGAATTCTCTAAATATTAATAATATTTTATGTAAAGATGTTTTATAATTACAATTAGCTAATATTTCTAAAGCTATTAAATGATTTTTTTTGTCTTCACTATTAAACATGTTTCTTATTCCTTCAAACATTTCTTTATCAATTGTTATAGAGTCTTGGTTAACAACATCAATTAATACTGTATCAAATATTATAGTATTATTAGGACTTATATTTAAAATTTTATTTAATGATTTCATTTTTAAAAAGTTATCATCAAATATTACATATTTTAATTTAGTTTTATCTTGATAAGTATCAAACTCATTATTTTCATACATATTACAATATGTACTCTTAACTTGTTTTTCATGTAATTCAATATCTGAAAATTGATAATTATTATAATAATGACTAAATAAATCTTTATTTTCATAACGATGTCCTAACATCATAACGTTATCATCCCAATTATATGCAACTAAAACATATTTTGAACTTGTAGCTTTAATTTTATCTATTAAAATATTAATAGCATCTGTATCATAATTAAATTTTATAAAATCAATATATTTCTGTTTATCTAAAAGAATAGTGCGATAAGTTAAACTATGATCTATAACACTATTAAAAAAACTTTTTGATACAATTGATACATTTGATTTTTCAGGTTTTACAGTTATTGTAATGTTCTTTTCTTTACCCCAATTTCTAACTTTATGTCTTGGTATTGTACATCCTTCACTAAAAAATAATTTATCATTATCTTTTGGTATATATTCATCTGAAGATACAATACTAGATAAATTATCAAAACTTATTTTTCTTTCAAAATATCCTATATTGGTAAATTTTACTCTTTCATATCTACCATTTCTATAAGTATGCTCATGAAATTCATCATTATGATTTGGCGGTTTCATAGTTTTTATATAAATAATTGAATCTATTTTAATCATCTTTTTCATTATTTAGTTCGTAATTTAAATCTTTATCTTCTTCATTTACAAAGTTTAACCATTCTTCTTTTAGAGAAATTCTTATATTAAACATTTCTTTATAACTTGTATGACTTATATCATCTAAACACTCTTCAATAAAATTTTGTAATTTTTCTTTAAATTTTTCAACAGAAAGATTATTATTATTTTTTAAATATTGTATAAATTGAAAGTCATTCATGTTATAATATTTTCTTAAATTAGATTCATCAACAAAATATTTATGATTTTTATTTTTTGAATTTGAAAGACTAATATAAAAATTTTGTGCTAAATAAAATAATTGATGATCAGCATCACTAAAATCTGAATTAGAAATCATTTCTTTTGCCATTTCTCTATCTTTTGAATCTACACTATCAAGCATCATTATAATATTATTAAAAGTATCTTTATCATTTAATTTAAGACCAGAATTTGCACTTAAACAAAAAACATCTTCATGAATAATAGGTATTTTTTTTGATAATATTTCATATATAATTTTTATTGAAATAGGATACAGATAATGTTGATTATCATAATCAGCATTTCTAACAAAAGAACCATGAAAAGATATATTGTCTTTTACAAGACTGCTGAACATTACATTTTCTATTTCTTCTGTATCTGTAATTTTATTGTCAAACATATCAGATATATTTGTATAATCTGAAAGAGTAAGTTCTTCTCCTTTTCTAATAAAATACATACCATCATCTTCAAAAAATAATTTTCTTAATCTAGCTTGTTTATTTTCTCTATAACAATTATCAACATTTTCACAAATATTATTTGTTGATAATATAATTGTTGCTTTTTCAATATCTCTTGTTATTGTTGCACCAATTGTTCTTAAGTGTTCTTTAATTCTGTATAAAGGAAGTTTACATCCTGGACATATAAATACTTTATCTTTTTTATTGATAGTTGTATTTTCATTTCCAGACATTAATTTTGTTATTTTATTATAAATATCTTCTTTTACTTTAAATATTTCTCCAAGTTTTATTCCGTAATTTTCAGTATAATAAATATATGGATGACGTGTAAAATCAAAACCAAGTTTTGAGACTTCACCATCATCCAATACTATAAAAGGATTGAATGCCATTTTTTTTAAATTTTAAGTTATATTCCTAGTTCTTCTTTAGCTAAATAACGCATATGAATTGCGTCAGCTTCATTATCATCATTTCCTAAATAATGATATTTTTGTTTTGCAGCTTCTATCATCTGCTGTTTATTTGCATTACCTTTTCCAGTAGCAAATTTTTTAATTTCAGATGCAGAATAAGATTTATATTCTACATTATTTTCTTCACAAAATTGTTCTAATATAGCTATTAATTTAGCTTGGTGTATAATAGCATGTGCATGTCTTCCTGCAGGGCGTTCATACACTACTATATCAAACTTTTCAAGTTCATATACTTCTTTTAATTTTGCTAAAAATCTAATGAGTTTCATACCCATTGATTCATCTTTCCTAGTTTTAAAATTCCAGGTTCCATATAAGTGTTTATCCAAACACCATCCAGTTGTACTGGCAATATCTAAGCTTAGTATTTTCATCCACTACATGCAATACAATCATCAGGATCAGGAGGAGTTATATTTTCAATACCTAATTCTAATAATTCAAGTTTATGTTTTAATTCAGCTTCTAATATATTTTTCATAAAAGGGCTTTTTTCATTTTCAATTTTTTCAGTATAAACATTTTTTAAATCTTCTGCACTCATATTATAGGTATTAAAGGATTAATATAATTTTTAACTGTGGTTTTATTAAAATCTTTTACAGAATCAGAAACATCTTTAGATAAATTTAGATAAATACCATTTATTCCGTATTCATTCCAGTATTTATTCATTCCAATGTGTCCTGCACTATCATTGTCTAATAATGTATATATATTATTGTACTTTAACAAATAAGAAGATATAATTTTTTTAGAAATTAAAGTATTCTCACTATCTGGTGATACAAATTCTGCATTAAGATTCAAAGAATCTAAACACATAATATCTTTTAATGAAGATGCAATGATTAAATTAGGTTTATTATATAATAATTGATCAGTTCCTTGTATATAGTTTTTTACTTTAATAAATTTTTTCTTTTTAATATTAGGTTGATAAATTTTATACAATGTTCCATTATTTTTAAAATAACCATATATGTGATTATTTTTTATATTTATTTCTGATAGTTCATTATTTAATTTTTTAGACATAGTATATTCAGATAAAGCAAAAACATTATATTTTTTTAATAATGTAGATCCAATATTAAATTGTATCCAATATTTTGCATCTAATTCATTCCAAGGTCTTTTTATAAATGAAGTTACTTTATATTTTTCAACTTTTTTTAAATTATCACTTGCGATATATTCATTTTTTTCTGAGTAATCATTAATTATTTTTTTTTCAGCATTTTTTCTGCTTATATTAAATAGATATGATACTAATTTTATTCCATCTCCTGTTTTACCAGATGAATAATCTTTAAAAAAATATTTTGTATTAAACATATATATAAACATAGAAGGAATTGTATCATTAGAATTAAACATAGACAAAATTTTTACATCTTGTCCATGTAATTTTTCTTCTAAATTACAATAGTTTTCAAATATCCATGTAGTAGGAATTTTATCAATTTTATTTATAGTACTTATCATAATTTAAAATATTAAAGGGGAGCTATAAAAACTCCCCGTGTAAACAAAAAAAATTTTTTATAATTCAAAATCCTCTTTACTTGCTGGCTCAAATGAATCAACATTTTTTACAACTTTTCTTTTAATATGTGTATCATTGTTAAAAGTAAATATTTGTGAATTTGAATTTTCTGAATCAAATGCTGCAAATGGTATTCCTTCTTTAGAGAATTTAGGTAAGAATAAATCATATGCAGTATAACCAGCTTTATTTTGATATTCTCTACCTCCTATGCATACACTTAACCATTTATCTTTAAATGGACAATCTGTATTTAATGCTTCAACTAATGTTTCAATAGTTTCATATTTACCATCTACACCATCTAACCAATCAATTGAATCAGTAGCATAACATAATGTTCTTAGAAATTTTACTATTTCTTCATCTCTTGAAATAAATACATCATCATTTAACTGCTTATCTGCATAAGCCCATTGACTTGATTTAATTCTTCCTACTTGACATTTATATTTACCTTTTGACTCATCATCTTTATCAATAAAAAATCCATCAAAATTTTCTAGATCTTGTCCTTGACATTCTAATATTAAATTATATGCATTTTCTCCAAATGGAAAATCTTCTAAATATATTTTATCAACTTTTATTACAGTATTACCTGGCTGTAAAGATTTATTTACAAAAGAACTTTCTGTTCCGTTATCATTTGTTTTTTTAGTACTAATCATTTTTTATTATTTTTCGAATTCAACAATTTTATTTTTAACATAATCAAGATCATTTGGGATATCTTCTTTTTCAAACATTCCCATAGGAGTTTTACAAGTATTCATACCATTATTTTTAGTTTCAAATACATATGTTAATACTCCATCATCATTTCTTTTAACTTTTGCATATAGTACAATAGAAAATAAACCTTCTAAAGTTAGTTTTTCATCAACCATTCTTCCAATAGTTTTTGCTTTTTGTTTTCTTTTACCTAAAGCATCAGTATTTTCTTCTGAATGAGTTAAAAAATATATAAATAAGTCATCTCTTAATGACATAGGTTTTTTTGCAGTTGCAGCTAACCATTTGCCAATATCTGTAAATTTATCATAACCTTTTTCATCAGCTCTATCAAAAAACTCAAATGCTGACATATATTGCCAATCATCTATAATTAAATTTTTGATTTCTGGTCTTTCAGTATTTACATATTCCATAGCTTTTATGATACCATTTGGACTATTTACTGTTGATAATCTACCATCTTTTACTTCTTTGCTAATTTTTGGATATTTGCTTTTCCAACCTTTAAATGGTAAAGGTTTATTAGCAACATTAATCCAAAAAGTTTCTTCAGGTTTTAAAGTTCTACCTCCTGTAGATTTACCTGATCCTGACTCTCCTATTATTAAAATACTTTGTGCCATTATTTTTTGTTTATTATTTGGTTTAACCATACTTTTTTGCTGACGGGTTTCTTTAACAATAATGCAGCAACATCTCTTATTGTTAACTGATCAAGTGGTAAATCTTCATCAGGATTCATTAAGTTAAATTCTTCATCTTCAATTTCTGAAGTATCAACAATTTCAAGTTCCTCTACTGGAACTAAGTAACGTACATTACCTGTACTTACAGGAGCAGATGTAGAATATTCTTCTTGAAAATGAGGATTATATTTATATCTATATAAAACTCTTTTAGGATCTTCTGACTCCATTATTTTACTTACTTTTTCTGTATATACATCTTGTCCGTGATTTATTTCACTTTCAAAAAATCCCATATGCAAACCTTGAAGTCCTGATGCAAAATGAGCCATTTTAGGTATATAAACTGGATCACTAACATTCAATTCTTTAAAAGTTTGTTCATGAAATTTTTTTAACTCTTGCACTTTTTCTTTTCTTGCAAGAGGAGTTAATTTAGTTTTTGTATTCATTATCTTATATTTAGATTCATTTTTGGTGGTGTTTCAGTTTCTAAAACTTTCATATTTTCAAATACAGCTTTAAAAAATGCTATTCCTGTTTCACCATTTCTACATTTTATAAAATGCATAGCTAACAATTTATCATTTTCAATTATATATCTTTCAGGTCCATAAAATCTAATTTTTTGTGAACCAGGTCTATTTAAACCTACAACCATATCTGCATGTTGTAACAAAGCATCTGATCCAAAAATATCAGAAGCTAGTATATAATTACCATATTTACCATCTTCATTTCTTTCAGGAGAATCAATTCCTCTATTAAGTTGTGATAATATTATAAAAGCAATTGGATATTTTCTTTTGAGTGATGTTAATACTTCACCTAACTCATAAAGCATGTCTTGCTTACTTTGTTTAGGTTTATTACGTATTAATATAGAATGATCTAAAGTTATTATAGTTTTAGTATATTCTTTTATATCATCTCCAGTTTTTGAACATTTAAATACTTTTACATGTTGGTTTAAATAATTAGTTATAATTGTTTTAAATTCTAACACAGTAGGTGCTTCTTCAACAATATCAATTGGATATTTGATAGCTTTTTTAGCATAATCAAAACATCTTGCTAAATCATTGTCAGATAAAACACCATCTGCACTACATAAATATTTATAACTTGTTCCGAGTTCACTTGCGTATGCACGTATAGCAGAATTTTTACCAACCATTTCTAGTTGAAATTCTAAAACTCTAAAATTTTCAGCGGGATTTAAAGGAAAGGCGTTTCTTACAAGTTGGTCTTTAATTAATGTTTTACCTGCACCAGGTCTACCTCCAATAACAGTCATTGAATTCCATTCAATACCATTTGTAGATGCATCATTAAATTTTACCCAGGGTGTTTTAATGCTGGTTATTAAACCATTTTTTCTTCCTTTTAAATATACTAAAGATTCTTGATATGCTTCTTTTTGAGATTTCCATTGTCCAATCATATAATATATTAAGTTTAGTTAGTTTTAAGTAAGTTTTTAATTGTGTCTTCTTGAGGAAGATAAATTTAAAAATTTATAATTCAAAATCAAAATAAATTGAATAAAAATATATTCAATACAATTTAATTTTAAAACTAACATCAATATAATAAATGATATTACATGAAATAAAAATAATTTAGTTAATTTACTCATTGATATATTTTAATTTGTTAAATATTAATATCAATAAGTATAAAAAATTAAAATACTTTTTCTTGAAAAGGATTTACAGTTTCATCTAATCCGTCTTCAATAATCAAGCACCAATTTGCTAATGATGATTCCCAGGTTTTATCAATTACTTGTTTTCTGATAAAATATTGTGAATTTCTTGTAAATTTCCATTCATTTAATTTTCTTTCAGTTAAATAAGCATTTGTCGCCTTTAAAACAGTTTCCCAATCATAATCATGATTTTGAAAAAACCATCTAAAAGCGTTTTCTAAATTACTTTTTGATGATCTTGCTGCTTTACCTGTTGGTAATTTCATCTTAGGAAATAATTGATTATACTCATCAATTTTTTCATTATAGTTATTTCCCATTATTTTATCATTAGTTTTCTTTTTTACTTTTTTAAATAAAGCATTAACTTCATTAATTAGTCTTTTAGCTTTATCAGTAATTTTATTATCATTAGTTATCCATTTATCTTTTTTAAGTTTTAATAATTCTTCTTCTAAGCATAAATTTACAGAACTAACATTTTCTATCATACTGTTTAATATATATAAACCGTTTGGTGTTAACTTGTTTCTTACAATTATTTTAAATAATTCATTCATAATTTTCTAGAAGTTTTATATGTGAAATAATTTCCAAATACATTTTTGTTATTTGTTTATCTTTAATCATTAAACAATTAGTTATTTTTTTATGTCCGTTAATAATACTTGCATGTGTTCTATTCAAAAATATACCAACAGTTGTCCACTGGTAATCCATTTCACGAGCAATTTTACAAAAAATATGTCTATATAAAGCAATTTCACCTAATCTAGATTCACAAAGTATAGTATTATGCCCTGTATTTGCTTTTAAATATTCATCAACTATTTCTTGTAATTGATCAAGTTCAATTAATGGTAATTCAATTGAATTAATACTTTCAGTAAAAGTATATTTAATTTCTATTTTTGCTGAAAATTTCTTTTTAAATCTTTTTTTAAATCTTTTTATATAACCTTCAGCATCTTTTTTATTTTTTGGTGTTATTATCATAATATTGTATATTAGATTATTAATTATAAATTATAAATAATAAAATTATGGAAAAATTTTTTAAATTTTTAGGAGGTAGAAAAATGTTTTTTGCATTAGTATTAATGCTAATTGTAAGCATATTTCTTTTCACAAGTAAGTGTGATTTTCCTCAATGGTCTAATTTTGTTGTATGGGTTTTTGGTACATATGCAATTGGCAATGGTGTTGAACATCTTGCAGACGGACTCAAAAAAAAGTAAATGAAAATAACTACTAAGATAATATTAATATTATTTTTAATAATAATTATTTTAGTTGGTTATATGATCATCTCTAAACCTGTTATTATTCCTAAACCAACGGATAATAGCAGGTTTATTAATGAAATAAATTTACTTAAAATTAAAAATGATTCATTATCAATAACTATTAATGATCTTAAATCTCAAAGAGATACTGTAATTATTTATAAAGACTCAATTAAAAAAGTTTATTATGAAACAATTAAATATATTGATAATTCTAATGTTTCTCAAATTGACAGTATCATACGGGCAAATTGGGATTAATGAATATGGAGATACAATTATATGTTATACAACTGAAGAAGCTAAAAAAATTGCTAAAAAATTAATTAATTTAAAAGAATGTAACTTAATTTTAATTGCATCTAATAAAGAAATTAAATTATTAGATAATCAAGTATTACATTTAAATAATCAATTAACTAATTTAGATTCTATTTCATACAACCAAAATAAAATAATCAAATCAAATGATTATTATATTAAAACTTTAGAAAAGTCTTTAAAGAAAGAAAAAGTTAAAGTTAAAACATTAAAACTTACGTCCTTAGTTACTTCAGTAGCTTGTGGCGTTCTATTAATACTTCATTTGATAAAGTAATCTTACAAAATAATTTTAGATATCTTTGTGCAGTATTAATATTATATTTTCTTTTTATACATTCTTTTAGAATATTATTTATTTTACAATTTAAACTCATAATATATTATTTTTAAGGGAGGAATTTAATCCCCCCTAAGTTATAATTAAGTTACTAAGAAGTTGCCATTTTTACAACTTCTGCATTCATCATTAATTTTTGAAATTTTTGTTTATTACCATTTAATATTTCACGGATAGCAAAATATTTAAGATCATTAGCAAAAATATCTTCAGTAGATAACATAATTAATCTATCAATAATATTTTGTGTAATACTATTATTAGTAGCATAATGTAATGCATAATTAGCTAATCTTGTACATAATACAGCGGCTACATCAGCTCTATAATTATGATCAACTCCAATTGCTTCTTTTAATAAAGTTTTAACATGTTGATCATTTTCATGTGTCAACATTGTTTCTGGAGTAACTAATTTATCTAGTTTATTATTAATAAATGTAGTAAACATAGTAGAAAATTCTGTTCCTACAGAACCTTCACCAATCATTTGAATCATAGGAAGACTTTCTTCAAATTTTTCAAATGAACTAATTGCATTAAAATAAGTAGTAATTGCTCTTGCATTAGTTTCTTGTGTAACTAACTCAGGATGCATTAATAAGAAATTGATACATCTACCATCTATTTCTGCAGATTCTGCCCACTTAGCCCATGTTTCTGCATCAAATTGTAAATTTGCAGATATAAATCTAGTTTTTTGTGCTGAATCAATTGAATTAACTAAATAATCTCCATTATCTGGATTTGCAGTTAATATAATATGCCAATTTTTTGGTAAAGTCCAAGAAATATATTCTTGTCTGTCAATTAATTCCATAACAGCTTGAATAAATCTTACTTCAGCTCTGTTCCAATCATCTAATAATAAAATACCACCATCTTTTTTATTAGCAATCCACTTAGGAACACAGTGTCCCATTTGTGATTTACCAGTTGATTGATATCCTTTTTTCTTATAATCTTCTACAAGCTGTTCATCTGCCCATTTAGTAGTCCAATTACCACTTTTTTCATCTTTTTTAGC